>JACCEE010883877.1_pt1 | contig 41487 bp, 40 predicted proteins | sample 7449931 | NCBI WGS metagenome assembly JACCEE01 (sample SAMN15323457, study PRJNA562643) | freshwater metagenome | isolation source: river surface water | place: USA:Blue River Watershed | collected 2017-08-19 | reverse complement strand
TATGAATTGTTGAAAACGATACAATTTTATTTTGAAAATGACTTTTTAAAAGTTGATGCTTATTATCAACAACATGCACAAAATGAGATTAGTGTAGCGTTATTTAAACAGCAAAAGTACCAATTTGTCAAAAATTGGTTTGAACAATATGCTTTGAAAAATAATCACTATAAATTTTTTATTCCAGATGCTGAACAAATTGCAGCAATTGCAACTACTCATGGACATCAACAAATTATCGCCAGAGCTGGAAGTGGTAAAACCGCTGTATTAGTGAATCGTAGCTTATTTTTAATAAAACATTGTCATGTTCCTGCGTCACAAATTTTATTACTTGCTTTTAATCGTAAAGCGGTTTTGGAATTACGCAAAAGATTATTAGAGTTATTTGCTATGACTGATAATCCTATTTTTCGACAATATCAACAATTATTAGCTAATCGTTTTCATAAAAAAATTCACCATAATCACGAGAATAAACAAAATCAATTAATTATAGATATTGCTTCGGAGTTAAATATTGAATTACCTTATATTATGACATTTCATGCTTTAGCATATGCGATTGTCCATCCAGAAAATCCACCTTTATTTGATGATGATACTGAGGATAATTCTCAAAAACTCAGTAAAGTAGTGCAAAAAATTATTGATGATTATTTAGCTATAGAACCCTTTAATATAAAAATTAAACAGTTCATGATGCTTTATTTTTTAAACGATTGGCATAAAATTGAACAAGGTGGATATGATCAAAAACATCAGCTAGAGATTTTTTTGCAATTTCAACGACAATTACCACGACAAAGTTTAAAAGGTGATGTAATTAAATCTTTTGGTGAAAAAATAATTGCGAATTTTTTATTTGAACACAACATTAATTATCAATATGAACACAATCACTTTTGGAACAAAATTAATTATCGACCTGATTTCACGCTATTTCATTCTGATAACAGAGGTGTAATTATTGAATATTTTGGCTTACAAGGCGATCTTGATTATGATTTTATGTCGCAACAAAAGCGAGATTATTGGTCTAAAAAACCAAATTGGCATTTATTAGCTTATTCTCCTACAGATATTAGCGAACGCGGCGTTGACTATTTTTTACAACGTCTTAAACAAGATTTACAGCAGCAGGGATTTATTTGTCAGCGTCTCTCCGAAGAAGAAATTTGGCATAAAATCAGCCGTCGATCAATTGATCAATTTACCAAATTGATTGTTAGTTTTATTACCCGTTGTCGTAAAAAATCTTTATCAATTAAAGAGTTACAGCAAATGATCGAAACTTATCAAGCTACAAAATCGATTGAAGTATTATTCTTTGAATTAATTTTAAATTTTTATCATGCTTATTTAGAGCGAATTACAGCAACGAATGAAGATGATTTTAATGGTTTATTACAAAAAGCGATTGAGTTAATTTTACATAAACAAACCGTATTTCAATCTAAATCGTATAGTAGTGATTTAACTTTATTACGTTATATTTGCATTGATGAATTTCAAGATTTTTCAGAATTATTTTATCGATTATTACAAGCTATTCGGCAACATAATTCCCAAGTCAATTTATGTTGTGTTGGAGATTCATGGCAGGCAATTAACGGATTTGCCGGTTCAGAATTACGATTTTTTCAGCGATTTAAATATTATATTGATAAAAATGCAACGCAATTATATATTTCTTCTAATTATCGTTCAGCATCATCCATTGTGACTATCGGTAATCAATTAATGATAGGAAATGGAAGAGCGGCAATTGCTAAAACTCATTTCGGTGGTGAGGCCATGATTGCGGACTTAGACCATTTTGTTTTAACAGAACATGAAAAACAAATTCACGTTCATCAAAGGCACGCTGCTTTAATGGTACGTTTAATTGCTAAAGCTTTAATTGAAGAATTAGAAGTGGTCATTTTATGTCGCCGGAATAAATTGCCCTTTGCCAATCATTTAGTTCATTTTTTACATTCAATTCAAAAATTTTTTCCCGATTCTTTACATCATCGAATCACTATTTCTACTGCACATAAATATAAAGGATTAGAAAAAGCGGTGGTAATTATTCCAGATGCGATTATCGATTATTATCCGCTGATTCATCCTAATTGGTTTTTCTTTCAAATTTTGGGTGACAATTTAAAACAGATTTATGATGAAGAAAGGCGATTATTTTATGTCTCTTTAACTCGTGCGATTAAAAGAATCATTATCATTACTGAAAACCATAGACAATCGCCTTTTTTACAGGCTTTGGAGATTAAACCAATTGATTGGGCAGAATATCCACCTTTATCTGACTATCCAACATTAATGCAAACAGAATTTATTTATTATTTAATTAAAATTACCAATCAATCCAATCGTGGTTTTAATCCCACTTGTCAAATTAAACATTTATTAAAATCCTGTGGCTATCATTGGGAATCAATTCAGAAACATTGGGTAAAATCTGTATTGCGATCCTATTTTGAAATCGATAAACTCAAAATGGAATTATGGTGCCAAAAAGCAGATGGGATTGAAGTTTATATTACCGATAACCATCATCAAACGATTGAGCATTTTATGATTAATGATGGTTGCTGGAGTCAAATATCGATTCAATAATTTTGAATGAAATAAACGATTAATTTAATTTTACGATTCTAGCTTTTTCACGTTGCCAATCTCGTTCTTTACTGGCGGCTCTTTTATCATGTAATTGTTTACCTTTAGCTAAACCAATTTCTAGTTTTACTCGGGAATTTTTCCAATATAACGATAATGGCATTAAAGTATAGCCTTTTCGTTCTACCGCCCCAATTAATTTATTTAATTCGCGTCTATGTAATAACAATTTTTTTTCGCGCACTTGATCCGGATTGACATGAGTTGATGCCGACAATAATGGCGAAATATGCGCCCGCACCAACCAAGCCTCAGCTTTTTTAATCACCACATAACTTTCTTTTAAATGCACCCTTCCCGCACGCAAACTTTTCACCTCCCACCCTTCAAGCACTAAACCGGTTTCGATTCGATCTTCAATAAAATATTCATGGGTCGCTTGACGATTTTTGGCAATCGTTGCTGACCCGTTTTTCGCTTTTTTATCTGATTTTGACTGACTCATAATGAATTAACTGACGACAAGCAATATTTTTGCTATTTTACTCGATTCACAGTCAAAAAATTTATACATAGTCAAAACGGAGGTGAATATGACTGAAAATACGATTTCGCAACATGGACAATGGTCGTCACGATTTGCATTTATCCTAGCGGCAACCGGTTCTGCGGTGGGTTTGGGCAATATTTGGAAATTTCCTTATATTGTAGGGGAAAATGGTGGCGGGGCTTTTGTACTGATTTATTTATTCTGCGTCATTGGGGTAGGTATTCCGATTATGATGGCGGAAATTATGCTCGGTAGGCGCGGGCGACACAGTCCGATTAATACAATGGAAAGGCTAACCGCTGAAGCTAAAGCCGATCCAAATTGGCATTATTTAGGATGGATGGGGGTAATTGCCGGTTTTTTAATTTTAGCTTATTACAGTGTGATTGCGGGTTGGTCATTAGCTTATATTATTAAAGCTTTTTTTGGCGATTTTATTAATCAAGATGCGATTCAAATTGCACAATTATATGAGCAATTTATTGCCAGTCCAATTCAACAAATTTTTTGGCATACGATATTTATGGCATTCACTATGAATATTGTTGGACGCGGGGTTAATGCCGGTTTAGAACAATCGGCGCGATTTTTAATTCCCGCCTTATTTAGTTTAATGTTTTTATTAGTCGCATATGCCATGACTACTGGCAGTTATTTTCAAGGATTACATTTTTTATTTAGTGTAGATTTCAGTAAATTATCGAGTGATGCTTTTTTAATTGCTTTAGGACAAGCTTTTTTTAGTTTAGGTTTAGGCATGGGATCAATTATGATTTACGGCGCGTATTTACCGAAAAACATTTCGATTGCTAGAACGTCGGTGATTATTGCCGGAGCAGATACATTAGTCGCTTTATTAGCCGGAATTGTGATTTTTCCCATTGTTTTTGAAAACGGATTAGCCCCTAGTGAAGGACCGGGATTAATTTTCAAAATTTTACCGATTGCTTTTGGTCAAATGACTGGTGGATGGTTAATTGGTGTATTCTTTTTTATTTTATTATTTTTTGCCGCATTAACTTCAGCAGTTGCATTAATTGAACCGGCAGTTGCTTGGTTAATTGAACATCAACAAATTTCTCGGAAAACGGCTTGTATTTGGGCAGGATTAGCCGCATGGTTATTAGGCATTGGGGTCGCTTTATCGTTTAATATTTGGTCTACTTTTAAATTATTTGATAAAAATTTATTTGGTTTATTAGATTATTTAACTTCAAATTTAATGTTACCGATTGGTGGATTTTGTATTGCTATTTTCGCCGGTTGGATTATGAATAGCGAACACAGTCGTAGCGAATTAGCTTTAGCTAAACCGGAGTTTTATTTATTATGGAAACAGTTAGTTTGTTATATTGCTCCAGTCGCGGTATTTTGTGTATTTTTACATGTGGTTGGAGTCATTTAAATGACAAAAGTTCAAAAAAGTGCTTTAGTTAAATTTTCTGCGCAACAAATGTTTCAATTAGTGGATAATATCGAAGCCTATCCTGAATTTTTACCTTGGTGTAGTGGCAGTCGAATTTTGAGTCGTAATGATCAAATTGTCGAAGCGGAATTAATGATTACCAAAGCCGGATTTCATAAATCATTTGCGACTCGTAATCGATTAGATAAAGGCGGAAGAATTTATTTGAGTTTAATTGAAGGGCCTTTTTCATCGTTAGAAGGCGTATGGGATTTTATGCCATTACGCGAAAATGCCAGCAAAATTTCATTAAATTTAGAATTTGAATTATCGGGTAAATTAGCCGCTTTGGCTTTTGGCGCAGTATTTAATCAAATTTGTAATACGATGGTCAATTCATTTATTGAACGAGCGAAACAAATTTATGGATAAAATTTTAATTGAAGTGGGATATGCAACCGTTGCTGAACAGGTTTTAATTCCATTAGAAGTTTCCGTTGGAACGACCGCTGAACAAGCGATTATAGATTCACAAATTTTACAACGTTTTCCGGAAATTGATTTAACTAAAACTCGAATTGGGATTTTTAGTCAATGTTGTGCATTAAATACGATATTAAAAGCGGGAGATCGAGTCGAAATTTATCGTCCTTTATTACGCGATCCTAAAGAAGCTAGACGACATAGAGCTATTTCATAACGTTATTAAAAGAATAATCTTTTTAACAAATAGAGTGTTTTGATTTTAACTAAAAAACCTGCAAGGTTATTTAAAACTTTGCAGGTTTATTGCGAATGAATTAAGAAATTTTCTTATATTTAATTCGATGTGGATTATCCGCATCTGTGCCTAAACGGCGATGACGATCCGCTTCATAATCAGCATAATTGCCTTCAAACCAAATCACCTCACTATCGCCTTCAAAAGCCAAAATGTGGGTTGCAATTCGATCTAAAAACCAGCGATCGTGCGAAATCACTACCGCACAACCCGGAAATGCTAATAAAGCTTCTTCTAATGCGCGTAAAGTTTCAACATCCAAATCATTGGTTGGCTCGTCAAGCAGTAGTAAATTTCCTCCTTTTTTCAGTAACTTAGCTAAATGAACCCGATTTCGCTCACCACCAGATAAATCTCCAATTCGTTTTTGCTGATCTGTACCTTTGAAATTAAAACGTCCAACATAAGCTCTGGAAGGTGTTTGATAAGTTCCAACCGTAATCATATCCAAACCGTCAGAAATTTCCTCCCAAACGGTTTTTTTGCCATCCATATCATCACGTAATTGATCGACATACGATAATTGTACCGTTTGTCCTAACTGAATCGAGCCAGCATCTGGCGTTTCAACTCCAGCAATCATGCGGAATAAGGTGGTTTTTCCTGCACCGTTAGGCCCGATAATCCCTACAATTCCTCCGGGCGGCAATTTAAAATTCAACTGATTGACCAGCACTCGATCACCAAAACTTTTGCTGACCTGCTCAACATTGACCACGACATCGCCTAAACGCGGGCCTGGTGGAATGTATAATTCCTGAGTTTCATTACGTTTTTGCACTTCAACTGAGGATAATTCTTCAAATCGTGCTAAACGGGCTTTGCTTTTAGCATGACGACCTTTAGGGTTAGCGCGTACCCATTCCAATTCCGCTTTCATCGCTTTTTGACGCGAAGATTCTTGTTTCTCTTCTAAAGCTAAACGTTTTTCTTTTTGCTCTAACCAACTGGAATAATTCCCCTGCCAAGGAATGCCCATGCCGCGATCTAACTCTAAAATCCAACCCGCAACATTATCCAAGAAATAACGATCGTGAGTCACCGCAACCACTGTTCCCGGATAATCGTGTAAAAAGCGTTCTAACCAAGCCACAGATTCAGCATCTAAATGGTTAGTCGGTTCGTCTAGCAATAACATATCTGGATTCGATAATAACAAACGACACAAAGCCACTCGCCGTTTTTCGCCACCAGATAATTTAGTCACATCAGCATTCCAATCAGGTAAACGCAAGGCATCTGCGGCGACTTCTAAGCGTCGATCCAAATTATGTCCATCACAAGCATTGATAATGTCTTCTAAACGCGCTTGTTCTGAAGCTAATTTATCAAAATCAGCATCGGGATCGGCATAACCTGCATACACTGCGTCTAATTGGGATAACGCGGCTTTAATTTCAGCGACCGCCACTTCAATATTTTCGCGTACATTTTTATTAGGATCGAGCTGAGGTTCTTGCGGTAAGTAGCCGATTTTAATACCTTTTAACGGAATCGCCTCACCTTCAATTTCTGTATCTACTCCTGCCATAATCCGCAATAAAGTGGATTTTCCCGAACCATTTAAACCTAATACGCCAATTTTCGCTCCAGGGAAAAAAGATAAACTAATGTCTTTTAAAATATATCTTTTCGGTGGCACGACTTTGCCTACCCGATTCATCGAATAAATGTATTGCGCCATTCTGCTCTCAATAAGATTGAAAAAGCCCTATTATTTCATGTTTCGATCCGAATTAGCCGAATCAAATAGGTAAATTTTAAAAAGTGCAGCCTTTATCCTAAAGATAGCGTGGTTAATTCTTTCAGTAATTGGATTTGCGCTCGAAAATCAGCGGTAGATTCCGCTTTATTAACCGGTTGATAATGTCCATTACTTTGTAAAATCCAAGCTTGAGAATTATCGGTTAAATAGCTGTATAAATCATGTAAAACGCGCTCATGTAATTTTTTCGCTTCAATCGGAAAACAAGCCTCAACTCGCCTAAACATATTACGTTCCATTAAATCTGCACTGGAACAATAAATATCCCAATTGCCACCATTTTCAAACGCATAAACGCGGCTATGTTCTAAAAATCGTCCAACAATTGAACGCACTTCAATATTTTCTGAAATTCCCGTAATTCCCGGACGTAAACAACAAATCCCGCGTACAATTAATTTAACTTTAACCCCAGCTTGCGAAGCTTTATATAAAGCCTGAATCGCTAAAGGTTCAACAATCGCATTCACTTTAATAATAATGGTGGCAGATTGTTGATTTCGTGCAAATTCAATTTCTCGATCAATTTTTTCTAATAATTCTTTATGTAAAGTAAATGGAGATTGTAATAATTTATGTAATTGACTTACTTTACCCAAACTGGTTAATTGCATAAAAATGCGGCGCACATCTTCGCCTAATTCTTTATTACAAGAAAATAAACCATAATCGGTATAAATTTGCGCGGTTTTAGGGTGATAATTACCGGTACTTAAATGAACATAATTGCGTAATGATTTGCCTTCTTTGCGTAAAACTAAACACATTTTAGCGTGCGTTTTATATCCAACAACTCCGAAAACAACATGCACTGCGGCTTCTTGTAATTTAGAGGCTAAATTAATATTTTCTTTTTCATCAAATCGCGCGCGTAATTCAACAACAACGGTCACTGATTTTCCGGCTAAAGAGGCTTGAATTAATGCTTCGACAAACGGAGAATTCACTCCAGTACGATATAAAGTTTGTTTAATGGCTAATACCTCTGGATCAGCCGCCGCTTGACGAATAAATTCAATCACTGGCGTAAAAGATTCGTAAGGATGATGTAATAAAATATCCTGTTTACGAATCGCAGCAAAAATATCTTTTTGCCGACCTAAACTAATTGGCACTAGCGGTTTAAATGCTGGAAATTTTAAATCAGGACGATCAATTAATTGATAAATCGCTTGAATACGACTTAAATTAACAGGCCCATTCACTAAGAATAAACGATCTCGAGTCACATGAAAATGACTTAATAAAAACTCAACGGTTTCTTCAGGGCAATTTGCATCAATTTCTAAACGCACTTCATCGCCATAATTACGCATTGCCAATTCGCCTTCAACGGCATGTAATAAATCATCAATTGCGTCATCATCCACAAAAAAATCGCTATTACGAGTGACGCGAAATTGATGACAGCCTTTTACCGTCATACCAATAAATAATTCATTCACAAAAGCGTGAATAATTGAGGATAAAAATACAAAACAATGTCCTGAAGAATCGGTTTCTTCACGCGGAAGCGGGACAATTCGCGGCAAAGCTCTAGGGGCTTGTAAAACGGCTCTTCCGCTATTACGCCCAAACGCATCTTTTCCGGTTAATGAAATAATAAAATTCAAACTTTTATTTAAAATTCTGGGAAAAGGATGCGCTGAATCCAAACCCATAGGGGTTAAAATAGGCAATAATGCTTCATTAAAATAAGTTTCTAACCAAGCACGTTGTTTTGTTGTCCAATGATCACGACGAATAAAATGAATATTTTGAGCTTTTAATTCGGGAATTAATAACTCATTTAAAACGCGATATTGTTCATTAACTAATTCATGTGCTTTAATATCAATTTGAGCGAGTTGTTCATTTGGACTTATGCCATCAGCACCGGTTGCATTCGGATCAATATTCGCTATTTCCAAAATACTCGCTACTCTAACTTCAAAAAATTCATCTAAATTAGAACAAGAAATACATAAATAATTCAATCGTTCTAATAAAGGAATTTGTGGATTTTTAGCTTGGGCTAAAACCCGAAAATTGAAAGCTAATAAACTCAATTCACGGTTTAAATATAAACTGGGATCATTTAATTCCATATGAAAGCTCTTAAATAAAAATTAATACTATACTAAACGAAAATGAAAATTTAATGACAATTGTCATTAAATTAATAAAGTAATCCATAAATTAAATTGAGTTATCAATCCTAATAGGATACTGATCATAATAACTTCAATAATATGTCGGTTAAAAACAAATAATAATAAACCGATAATAACAGAAATTTTTAGCAATTGGATGTCAATAGGATATGACCAACCTTTTGGATAATAAACCTGATAACTAAAAGATAACCACAAATGAATGATAATTCCTACAATTGCAGCAGTAATGGTTGTAAAAATATTTGTAAATTTTAATTGCTGATGAGTTTTTTCAATTAAGGGCGCGCCAACAAAAATAAAAATAAATGAAGGTAAAAAGGTAAACCAAGTCGCTACGATTGCGCCATAAATTCCAGCGATTAACAGTGTATTATCGTTACCTATCGTATGTAAATAATTTGCGACAAAACCTACAAAAGCTACCAACATAATTAAGGGGCCAGGAGTGGTTTCACCCAAAGCTAAACCATCTATTAAATGGTGAGCAGTTAACCAATGGTATTGCTCAATAACGCCCTGATAAATATAGGGTAAAACAGCATATGCACCGCCTAAAGTCAGTAATGCCGCTTTAGTCATAAACCAACTCATTTGTGTTAATAATCCTGACCAACCTTGAGTTAAAATTAATATAAGCATTGGAATTAACCATAAATTTAATCCAATGAATAACGTTATTATCAATCGCCGCCGATTGTATTTAATATGAGGCATTTGTTTAAAATCAGTTTGATTAAGAGTTTCAGCTTTATTGGCAGACACTGTTGAAACTTTTAATATATGTGGATACAATTTTCCTACCGTAAATCCGATGATTGCAGCAAAACTAATAATGAATGGAAAAGGTAAATGTCCATAAAAAATACTGATAAAGGAAATTACACTAATTAAGCCTGTAAATATTGTTTTTAAAACCCGTTTTCCCATACGATAAGCAGCATGAGCAATAATAGCAACCACCGCAGATTTTATACCATAGAAAATACTATTAACCAGTGAATGATCTCCAAAATAAAGATAAATCCACGACAATCCAATTAAAATAATCAATGAAGGTAAAATGAAGAATAATCCAGAAATAATTCCTCCGCGAACTCCATGAAATAACCATCCTATATAAGTAGCCAACTGTTGCGCTTCGGGACCTGGTAAAATCATGCAAAAATTCAGTGCGTGTAAAAAATGAGCTTCACTGATCCAATGACGTTTTTCAACTAATTCATGGTGCATAATGGCAATTTGTCCAGCAGGTCCACCAAAACTAATAAAACCCAATTTTAACCAAAAATACAACGCTTGTTGAAAAGTGGGTGAAGATATAATAACGTTATTCTCAATATTCGACATATTTTTAACTTTAATAATTTAATAAAATGTTATTTTTAACCAAAAATTATTCACAATCGATTTATCAATTTATTCAAACATTCAAAAACTATTTACCCAATCGAAAACAATTTTATGATGGTTTATGGCAACAAAATCCGGCAATTAAAAGTTTATTAGGATTATGTCCTTTATTAGCGATTAGTCATCAAACAGTAAATGCTTTAGGATTAGGATTTGCAACAACCTTAACTTTAATCGGTTCAAATATAATGGTATCGATATTGCGTTCATGGTTAATTCAAGAAATTCGTTTAGCCATTTTCGTCTTAATTATTGCCTGTATGGTCACAATAGTTGAATTATTGATGCAAGCGTGGTTTCATTCATTATATAACGTATTAGGTATTTTTATACCACTTATTGTGACAAATTGCGTCATTATAGGAAGAGCAGAAAGCTATGCGAGTCGGCAATCGCCTTTATTAGCGGCACAAGATGGATTAGTAATGGGATTAGGATTTAGTTTGATAGTGCTGATATTAGCAATGATTCGGGAATTGCTTGGCAGTGGACAATTATTTGCGCATTTTGAATGGTTAATTGGTGATTATGCCAATTCGATAAAAATAAAATTATTTTCAGAAGATAAAGCTATTTTATTAGCCATTTTACCTCCCGGGGCATTTATAGGTTTAGGATTATTAATTGCCTTAAAAAATGCAATTGATGAATAGATTATAATATGCGTTTTTAGCATAGATTTACGGTATAACCTCAATGAATTTAAGTCAAATTGAACTGTTGCGCATTTTGCAAGAAACCGAATTTAATCTTTCTAAAGCCGCAGATAAAATGCACGTTGTGCAATCCGCAGTCAGTCGGCAATTACAATTATTTGAAGCGGAACTCGGTTCGCCTTTGTTTGAACGTCGCGGTAAGAAGTTGATTGGATTGACTATTTTAGGGCAAAGAATTATGCAGGAAGTCGGCGTTATCAATCAAGCCAAACAAAATATTCAAACCATCGCGGCGGATTTTCTCGATAGTGATAGTGGGGTTATTCACATTGCAACCACGCATACTCAAGCTAAATATTTTCTGCCGTTGCCGATTCAGCGATTTCGTTTTAAATACCCTGCTGTACGCATTTATATGTTGCAGGCTTCGCCAGAACAATTAATAGAACAATTACATAGAAATCAAGCAGATATAGCAATTTGTACTGAAAAAGTCACTGAAGACCCTAATTTAATTACGGATGATTGTTATCGCTGGCATCATGCAGCAATTATGCCGCAAAATCACCCTTTAGCTAGTGGAGAAATTAGTCGAGAACGTTTAGCGCAATTTCCGATTTTAACTTATAGTTTTGGCTATACCGGACGGTCAATGATTGAATCGGTATTTCAAAATCAAGGCTTGGAATTAGATATTATTTTAGCTGCTGCCGATACCGATGTTATTAAAACATATGTTCGTTTAGGATTAGGTGTTGGATTAATTGCAGGCATGGCTTACGATTCGGTTTTTGATAAAGATTTAGTGGTCAGAGATTTATCACATTTAATTCCAAGTTCAGTGACTAAAATTGCTTATTTAAAACAAAGTTATTTACCGTTATATATTCAACATTTGATTGAAGAATTACGTTTGGCAGGAAAAGAATTTCGTATTTATTAATCCTTTTTTAATCAAAATAAATTATTTACTATGCTTACTCAAAGTCAATCTGAATTATTAACTAAAGAAGGCTATTTTAAAATTCTTACCGAAATAGAATTTTGCGGAATTATCGATCAATCTTTATCAATCAGCCAAATAAATACTGAACAATTAGTTGAATTTTTAACTATCGCTAATTTTTTATATCGTGATGGTAATCCGATTATTGAAGACCCTTTTTATGATCAATGTATTGCTGAATTAAAACGTCGTGACCCAAATCATCCTTTTTTAAATACCGTCGAACCTGAACCTGCATTTTTCGGTAAAACAGTTAAATTGCCGGTAAAAATGTTATCAACTGAAAAAGCCTATAGTCAAACTGAAATTGAGCAGTGGTTAAACCGAATTCAAAAAGCGGCTGAAGAAATGGGAAAAGATTTTAATTCATTATTAATTAAAGTTACCCCTAAATTAGATGGTTATGCTGCTTATTATGATGGTAAAAAACTTTATACTCGAGGCGATGGTACAAAAGGCAGTGATATTAGTCGCGTATTGGATCGAGGTTTATTTATTGTAGATGAAACAAATTGCGCTTCAGGCGCAGGAGAAATTGTCATTAATCAAAGTTATTTTGAAAAATACTTAGCGACCGAATTTGACAATAGTCGTAATTTTCAAGCCAGCATTATTAAAGAAAAAGAATTAACTCCATCTGTTGAATTAGCTATTAAAGAAAAAGCAGCCTTATTTTATTTATTTAGTTCTCTGCCTCATTGGATAGGTTTAATTGATCAATTACGCGAACAATTTAAAACGATTATTGAAGAATATTGGCATAAAGTTGATTATGAAGTTGATGGTGTTATTTTAGAAATTGTTGATGTGGAATTAAAAAATTATATGGGCGCGACGCGGCATCATCATCGATGGCAAATAGCCTATAAAGAAAATACTCATAGTGCTAAAGTGAAAGTATTAAGTGTTACGCCACAAACTTCGCGTTCTGGGCGAATTACTCCGGTTGCTGAATTGGAATTGACAAAATTAAGTGGTGCATTAATTCAACGGGTAACAGCACATCATTATGGAATGGTTAAAGAATGCGGTATTGCTAAAGATGCGATTATTCAATTAACTCGTAGCGGTGAAGTAATTCCGAAAATTGAGAAAGTTTTAGAACCCAAAAATGCGCAAATTCCTGAATATTGTCCAAGTTGTAAACAAGAATTAATTTGGGATGCGAATGATTTATATTGTTTAAATCGAGAAAATTGTCCAGCACAAATTGAAAGCAGTATTGAGCATTTTTTTCATACATTAGGTAATATCGATGGATTCGGTGAAAAAATAATTGAAAAATTAAATGCAAATGGTATTTCAACGGTTTATGAAGTTTATTCATTAACTTTAGAGCGTTTAATGACAATGGGATTTGGCGAAAAAACTTCACAGAATTTATTAACGGAATTAGAAAGAAGTCGTACAGAACCGATTGAAGATTGGCGTTTTTTTGGGGCTTTTGGTATAGATAGAATGGGCTTAGGTAATTGTGAAAGGTTATTACAAAAATATACTTTATACGAAATATTTGATTTAACGGTTGAAAATATGGCTAATTTACAAGGTTTTGATAAAACGGCACAAAATATATTAAAGCAAATTCATTTAATTAAAGAAGATTTTGAAAATCTTTTAAAATTGGGTTTTAATTTAACTGAATCAAAAGTAAAATCATTAAATAATAGTCCTATTTTTAATAAATTATTGGTATTTACGGGAACAATGAAAACTGCTAAACGTGCAGATATGGTAAAAGAAGCGAAAAATTTAGGAGCAAAGATTAGTACAAATGTTAGCAGTAAAACAGATTATTTAATTATTGGTGAAAAACCGACAGATAAAAAACTTCAGGATGCTCAGAACAATAATATAAAGATAATAACCGAAGAAAAATATCTAAAATTAATAAATAAAAATAATTCCGAAAATGCTTTATTTAATTAAAATGAAAAAATTATGACTACTCTTACTGACGCAAATTTTTTGCCTGCTTTAAAAAAAATAGAAGCTATTAAATTTAAAAAAATTACATCTGGTTTTAATAAAGCCAGAAATGATTATAAATTGCCGCGTATTGTTTTTTTAGGGCAATTCAAATTTTTATCTTTAACAGACCAGCGTTATTTATGTACCACTCTGGGTTTTGAAAATTTCCATCATTTAGTTTCTTTAAATGAAATAACTCATTCTGAAAATAAAAAAACCGGATCATTATTGAATATGTGGAGAGCTATTACAAAAGACTTTACTCAATTAGTTGTGATTGGCGATGCTTCAACTATTGCAATTGAAACGGATTTATACAAAGCGTATAAAACAACTAAAAAAGATCAAATGGCAGTGCCTTTAATAGAAAAATATAATATTCCTGTGATTATGGAATCAGAGTTAATAAGAATACACCCTGATTATCCAAATATAAATAAATCAACAAATTGGAAAAATTTTGTCCCAATAATTTAAACGGTATTATGACTAAAAAATGGTCTTTTATTTATCTTAATGCAAAAAATGAATTATCAGCCCGTGTTGTAAAAAGTATCTCTGAAAAAGGCGAGTATTTTCAAGGCTATTGTTTATTAGCTAATGCCCTTAAAACATTTCGATATGACAGAATTATAGAACAGGTTGAAAATGAATCGGAATTGCAACAACGTTTTGCTTTTTGGCAAAAAAATATCTCTGTTTTACCTGTTGATTCAAAACCGAAATCGAATAAACCTATTTTAAAAAGAGATGCTAATACAATTGATGAAATTTGTTTTACCGGTTTTAAATCAGCCGATAAACAGCGTCTTACCAAAATAGCTATAGCGGCTAATATGTTGGTAAGAAAGGAGGTTTCTACTAATTTAAAATATCTTTGCTGTGGGTATAATGCTGGACCCAAAAAACTTGAAATAGCGAGAGAAAAAAATATTTTAACTCTTTCTGAATCTCAATTTATCAATTTAATTGAAACCGGTGAAATTCCTGAGTTATGAATTAGCTTGAGTTTGGGTAGTCATGCAACTCAAATGATAGGTATTCTAGCCAGAGTTTAGAAAGACCAGCAACTCGACTAATACCGGCTAATGGTATACGTTCCAGCAATAATTTATCAATTAAAGCTTTTTCTGCATCAATAATTTTATGCTTTTCAGGATTTAATACAAATTGTCGGCGACATTCTTTGCAAAGATATTTTTGTTTATTATTTTTAGATTGTAAGCCGTTTTTAACAATTTGATTAGAGTAACAATTTGGATAGTGCATTTTAAAGTTCGCAAAAATATAATTATACTATTTTAACCTATCATTTGAGTTGCATGACTACCCAAAAGCTCCCACAAATTTATGGTCTAACTTATATTTGTGGGAACATATACTATTGTTATTTTATTTTAGCTTCTTTATAAATCACATGTTTACGCGCCACGGGATCAAACTTTTTAATTTCCATTTTTTCAGGCATGGTCTTTTTATTTTTGGTCGTGGTATAGAAATGTTTGGTACCGGCAGTAGATACTAATTTGATTTTGTCACGCATGATAGATTCTCCTAATTAAACTTTTTCCCCACGTTGACGCATCTCCGCTAATACCGCATCGATGCCTTTTTTGTCGATAATCCGCATTCCATGCGCAGAAATTTTTAATCTAACCCAACGATTTTCGCTTTCTACCCAAAATTTATGATGATGTAAATTGGGATTAAACCGACGTTTGGTTTTATTATTGGCATGAGAAACATTATTACCAACGATTGGACGTTTACCAGTCACTTGACAGGTTCTGGACATTGTTGACCTCTGTAAATAAATTCTGAATTTAAAAGATAGCCCGTCTTTATACCAAAATATCTTTTTTAGGTAAATAACAACACCTAAAATAAATTTGTTAAAATCCATTTTCTTTTAGCAAAACCTCTGTGAGAATTACCAATGTCATTACGTTTAGGGATAGTGATGGACTGTATCAACCAGATAAATATCCACAAAGATACCAGTTTTGCGTTGTTATTGGAGGCACAATCGCGCGGCTGGGAATTACACTACATGGAATTGTCAGACCTATTTTTACGTCAAGGGCGCAGTTATGCGCGTACCCGTACGCTGCAAGTCCAGCGCAAATTAGGTCAGCATTATCAATTCATTACCGAACAAACGCTGGCTTTAGATACTCTCGATGTGATTTTGATGCGTAAAGACCCTCCAGTGAATGATGAATATCTGTATGCCACTTATTTATTGGAACAAGCTGAAGCTCGCGGCTGTTATGTAGTGAATAAACCTCAATCTTTGCGTGATGCCAATGAAAAACTTTTTACTGCTTGGTTTACGCCTTGTTGCGTGGATACGTTGGTCACTTCTCAAGCCGCCAGAATCCGAGAATTTTTACAGCAACATCAACAAATTGTGTTAAAACCTTTAAATGGTATGGGAGGAGCGTCTATTTTTCGGGTGAGCATTAATGAGCCTAATTTGACCGTCATTTTGGAATTAATGACAAACTATGGACAAAAAACCATTATGGCGCAACGATATTTAGCCGAAATTAGCGCGGGTGATAAACGAATTTTGATGATTAATGGTGAACCCGTGCCATACGCTTTAGCGCGCATTCCTGCAGTGGGCGAAACACGAGGTAATTTAGCGGCGGGCGGAACGGCTAAAGCCCAACCTTTATCCGAGCGCGATCGATGGATTGCTGCGCAAGTAAGTCCAGTGTTAAAGCAAAAAGGGTTAATTTTTGTCGGATTGGATGTAATCGGTGATTATTTAACCGAAATTAATGTCACCAGCCCGACTTGTGTACAAGAATTGGATCGGCAATGTCAGTTGAATATTGCTGCACAATTGATGGATCATTTGATTTTGCATTGCGATTGATTATGAGCGTACCTCAATTTGAATCACTTTCGCATTTTTGGTCATGGCGACACGACACTGATCCGTTAGTCTTTTGGGTATTTATTGCCTGTGTGATTCATGCTACTGCTTTACTAGGAATAGGGTTTAATTGGAAAGAGCCGATTAAAACCAGTAAAACCATTGAAATTACTTTAGTGCATTCCAGCACGCGTAAAGCTCCTGAAAAAGCCAAATATTTGGCGCAAGCGAACCAAATTGGCGCAGGTTTAGTCAATCAACGATCCACAGCTGTTCCTACGGTTGAGCCGAGTCGGGGTCGAGATCATCATAAACAGCCGCGTCGTTCTGAACCTAGTCAGCAATCGCAAGTTGAACATCGTTTGATTACTCAGAAACGGGCTTTATCAACGCTTCCTTCAGCTCCATCAGCAAAAAAGCAATCCGTTCAAGCGCAACCTGAATTATCGATTGAAGAATTAGATCAACAAATTGCCCAATTAGGCGCGAAATTAAAAGAATTACAAGAACAATCTGAACAAACGCGAATTAAATCGATTAATTTAATTAGTGCGCATCGATTTGCTGCCGCACAATATATTAAAGAATGGGATCGTAAAGTCGAACGGATTGGTAATTTAAATTATCCTCAAATTAATGGTCATCAAGATTTTTCTGGACAATTAGCTATGGATGTTGGAATTAACGCTGACGGTTCAGTTTATAATGTGCGCATTGTTGAATCTTCGGGTATTCCTGAACTTGATGAAGCCGCTAAACGTATTGTTTATATGAGTGTGCCTTTTCCGGTGTTACCTGATGAATTAATGCAGGAATTAGATGTGTTAATGATTTCTCGCGTTTGGCATTTTTCTGAAAATGGTTTAGTAACAGCGCATTGATTTTTTATTATGCAAACGTTGATATTGTTAAATTCATTGATAAAATCCTTTACAATTTTTATTTCCTTTACTGATAATGAATATCAATAGTTATTTAAATAACCAATTTTTAATTGCGATGCCGAATTTAACCCATGAAGAGTTTGCGCATACCGTTACTTATTTGTGTCAACATAGTGATGAAGGCGCAGTGGGAATTGTCATTAATCGTCCAACTTCAATGACTTTGGGTGATATTTTTGCCCAAATGGACATTACCGCGACTTCATTAACCTGTTTAGACAGTCCGGTTTATAAAGGAGGTCCGGTTCAACCTGAACGGGGATTTATCATTCACGATACTAATCAACAACAATGGCATTCGAGTATTGCGATTTCTGAATCGGTTTCTTTAACCAGTTCGCGGGATATTTTGGAAGCGATTGCGCGCGGTGATGGACCTAAACACTATTTAATTGCGTTGGGTTATGCAGGTTGGCAAGCTGGACAATTAGAAAAAGAAATTTTAGATAATATATGGTTACATACACCATATGCAGAACAAATTTTATATCAAACGCCAGTCAATCAACGTTGGAATGCTGCTGCCAGTTTAATTGGAATTGATATTAATTTATTAAGCATTCCGGCTGGTCATGGTTAAGCCCGATCCTTTATTGCGTCATTGGCATAACGATACTTATTTAGGATTTGATTTTGGACATAAAAAAATAGGCGTGGCCGTTGGTCAACAAACAACTGCGACCGCCAGTCCACTAGAAACGATCCGATCAATTCGACAAACACCCAATTGGCAACGCCTTGATCAACTCATTCAACAATGGCAACCTTGTGGTTTGGTAGTCGGAATTTCACTGCAACAAAATGGCGAAGATAATCCGGTGACTCCGAAAATGCGTAAATTTTGCCAACAATTACAACAACGTTATCAATTGCCGGTACATATTATGGATGAAACTTTAACAACATATGAAGCTAAACAATTGTTATTTGATGAATTACATGTATCAGCACGCCGATTATGGGAAGTTCAAGATCAATTGGCTGCACAATTAATTTTGCAAACTTGGTTAAATCACACTTATTGTTCTAATTTTAATCCGGCATCGCAATGAATAAATATAAAAATCACGACTTTCGCCAAAAACTAGAACAATTAATCAGCGATATTGAATCCGAATCTCAAATTGAATTAGTGGTAATTATTAAACCGCGTTCTGCATATTACTCTGAAATTAAATTATATTATGGCTTATTATCTAGTTTATCCGTTTTAGCTTATTTATTATTGATTAATTTTGATTTTAATGATATTGAAATTTTTGTTTTAACTGTATTAGCTTTTTTATTAGGGTCATTAATTGGATTAATTCCTAATTTACAAAGATTATTGATAAAAAAATCCGATCGAGGGAGAAATGCAGAAATAATGGCTAGAGCTTTATTTCAGAAAGGGGCTTTATACAATACTCATACTCAAATCGCTACCTTAATTTACTGTTCATTATTTGAACAATCCGTTTATATTCTCAAAGATCGCGGGGCGCAAATCGCTATTCCCGATGCAGAATGGCAAAAAATCGATATACAATTTCAAACCATATTTCGTCATCGACAACCTCAATTCGCTTTATTAGAACAATTAAAAAATTGTCAGCCGATTTTTAAACAATATCTTCCGGCTTTAGCTGATAATATTAATGAATTACCGAATGATCTGGATTTAGAAATATGAAAAAAGGCTTGCAAATTTTTTCATATCTGATTATCGCTTTTATTCTCATTCTATTGATCCCTTATTTAGCGGCAGCGCGGGGTGGTGGCGGACACGGAGGCGGTGGACATGGCGGTGGGCATTCCAGCGGCGGACGATCTAGTTCTAGTCATTCCAGCAGTGGAAAAAGCCGTAATTCTGGAGATTCATATCATTTTTATCATTCAAGTTCGTCTGAGTCAGATGAAAACTCTACAGAATTTACTGTCGAAGAACCGATTATCGTTATATTATCAATAATCTTTGTTATTTTGTTGCTCAATTATTACGACCATAAACAAAATAATTTAATGATTGTAGTCAAAAATTCAACTAAACTTTTGGATGAAGATAGCGTTAATTTATTTAAACAAAAAGACCCTCATTTTTCAAAAATTGGTTTATTAGATTTTGTATATCTTTTATACATTAATTATTATACCCATTATGGTCAGGAAACCTTTGCCGTATTAAAACCGTATTTTACTAGATCAGCTCAAAAAAATTGGCATTTGGATCAATTTTTGCAAAACAATCAAATAAAGATTAGTCCTATTATTGTTAATTCATTATCTATTTTTTTATTAAAAACTAATGAGGGTAAAGATCAAATAGGTATTGAAATTCGTGCATATTATGCGACTCATCCAATCACTTCTCGTTATGCTAAACAGCAACAAAATACTTATTACGAATTAATTGAACGGTGGATTTTATCTCGCAATGAAACTTCATTGTCATTGTCGCCGGAAAAGCTGCAAGCTTCTCTTTCCGATCAAGCAATTCAACATCAATCATGGTATGTTGAAAAACGTTATATGATTAAACAAGACATTTTTGATATAAACGATTTAGCTAATTATATTCCGGAAAAAAATTTAACTGTAAAAAGTTTAGTTGCTACTACCCTTTCAAATTCAATTGAGCAATTTAAAAAAAGATATGACTGTAATTGGTCAAGTTATTGGTCTGAATTTAGTCAAAATGTTGTGCATCATTATTTCTTTGCGTTAAATCAAGCCTGGGAAAAAGGAGAATTAGATACCGTGCGTCATTTATTATCAGATAGATTATATGAGGCACAACATTTTTTATTAAATTTATACCACATTCAAAAATGGCGGAATTTATTAACAGATTTACAAATTCATGAAATAAAATTGGTAAATGTTGATTGTGATCCTTATTATGATACGATCACGGTTCGCATTTTTGCTTCTTGTTTTGATTATATGGTTGATCAACATGATCAATTAATCGGTGGTTCACAAAAAAAGCGACAGCATTATAGCGAATATTGGACTTTTGTTCGCAAAGTTAATGCAGATATTCATTCGATTATGCAATTAGGATTAAATGCTTGGTATTTATTTTTAATTACTCAAGATGAATATTATACCGGCTAAATTGAATTTCAGAAATGATACCTTAAATTGATGCTGTTTTTACAGTAAACTTTTCCATAATTAAACTATAACGTAATTATTAAATAATGACACATAATTTAGAGGTTATTAATTTATTAGCGCAACTTGAAATTGCTGTTCATAAAGAATTGCAACTGCGCCACATTCAACAACCCTTAATGATTGGTATTCATACCGGAGGCGTGTGGATTGCGCAACAATTACATCGCCGACTTCAATTAAATGAATCTTTAGGCATGATGGATATTTCGTTTTATCGTGACGATTTTTCTCAAATTGGAATGCACCCGCAAATCAAGCCAAGTTCACTGCCGCTGAGTATTGAAGGTAGAGATGTGATTTTGGTGGATGACGTATTTCATACCGGTCGAACTGCACGCGCGGCATTAAATGAAATTTTCGATTTTGGTCGTCCGAATCAAGTGTTATTGGCAGTGTTAATTGAACGGAATGGGCGACAAATTCCTTTACGTCCAGATTGTGTCGGATGCTATTTAGAATTATCCGAACACACACGGATTAAACTCACCGGAGCAGAACCGTTAGCTCTACATGTTTTTGAATCTTAAGAGTAAATCATGATGGCGCATACTTTACAATTAACCGCTGAAGGACGATTACGACATTTTTTAACCATTGAAGAATTAAATCGTGAAATTTTGTTGGAAATTTTGGAAACTGCCGAATCGTTTTTGAGTATGTCTTTACATCAAGTGCAAAAAGTTCCAATCTTGCGTGGAAAAACAATAGTTAATCTATTTTTTGAAAATAGCACTCGCACACGAACCACTTTTGAATTAGCCGCTAAACGTTTATCAGCCGATGTGTTAAACATCAATATTGCAACTTCAGCGACTTCCAAAGGCGAAAGTTTATTAGATACGATTCGTAATTTAGAAGCCATGCACATTGATATGTTTGTGGTTCGTCATGCTCTCAGCGGTGCAGCGCATTTTATTGCTCAACATGTCAGTTCACATATCAGTGTGATTAATGCCGGTGACGGACAACATGCGCATCCTACACAAGCGATGTTAGATATGTTTACCATTCGACAATACAAAAAAACTTTTGCAGATTTAAAAGTTGCGATTGTCGGCGATATTTTGCATTCACGAGTCGCTAGATCACAAATTCAAGCCTTAAATATTTTAGGCGTTAACGAAGTTCGCGTGATCGCGCCAAAAACTTTATTACCGGTTGAGGTAGAGCAATTAGGTGTTACTCCTTACCACGATATGGTCACTGGTTTAGAAGATATTGATGTGATTATCATGTTACGTTTACAAAAAGAACGGATGAATTCCGCTTTATTACCTAGCGAAAGTGAATATTTCAAATGTTTTGGTTTAACCGAAAAAAAATTGAAATTAGCCAAACCGGATGTCATTGTAATGCACCCGGGGCCTATCAATCGCGGGGTAGAAATTGAGTCTAGTGTTGCGGACGGTAAACATTCTGTGATTTTGCAACAAGTCAGTAATGGCATTGCGGTGCGAATGGCGATCATTAGTTTAGCGATGCAAATTCAACCTTTTGGAGCTTAACAGTGATGAATACGATTAAAATTCGCGGCGGACGCATTATTGATCCGGCTAATCAAATCGATCAAATCGGCTCACTTTATCTTGCAGCGGGAAAAATTGTTGGAATTTTTTCCGCGCCTAGCGATTTTATCGCTGAACAAATTATTGACGCTGATAATTATATTGTCTGTCCGGGATTTGTTGATCTTAGCGTTCGATTACGCGAACCCGGATATAGTCATAAAGCAACTTTTAATAGTGAAACCAAAGCCGCAGCTTGTGCGGGAGTTACTTCACTATGTTTACCGCCGGATACTAAGCCGACTATCGACACGCCCGCAGTGGCTGAGTTGATTCGTGACAAAGCCGAAAAAGCCGGTTATGAACAAATATATCCGATTGGAGCTTTGACTCAACGTTTGGCTGGTAAAGAATTGAGTTCAATGTTCGCTTTGAAAGAAGCCGGATGTATTGCTGTTAGTAATGCACAATTTCCCTTGACAGATTTAGCGGTTTTTCGTCGAGCGATGGAATATGCTACTAGTCACGGTTTATTGCTGATTTATCGTCCTGATGAAGCTTCACTCAGTCGCCGAGGCTGTGTACATGAAGGTTTTTTTGCAACGCATTACGGTTTGCCCGGCATTCCAGAAGCAGCAGAATCGATTGCTGTTGCACAATGTTTAGATTTAGCCGAATTAACTGGTTGTAGAGTGCATTTTGCGCAAATCAGTTCTAAACGCTCAGTGATTAAAATTCAACAAGCTAAAAAATATGGTTTAAATGTCACCGCTGATGTCGCTGTTCATCAATTACATTTTTCAGATCAATCTATGCAAGCTTTTAACAGTGCATATCATGTATTGCCGCCCTTTCGTACAGAAATCGATCGTAAATATTTATTGGAAGCGATAGCCAATGGCACGATTGATGCTATTTGTTCAGATCATCAACCTCATGATTTAGATGCAAAATTGGGGGCATTTCCTGAAACAGAAGCCGGTATCTCTTCTATAGAGACTTTATTACCCTTGACTTTACAGTTAGTCACTGAACAACAATTAAGTTTATCGCAAGCGATTAGCTGTTTAACTCATAAACCTGCGCAATTGCTTGGATTAAATGCCGGTCAATTAAAAATAGGCGATAATGCAGATATTTGTATTTTTGATCCGCAATTAAAATGGCAAGTTAATCGTCAAACGTGGCACAGTGCTGGAATCAACACGCCTTTCTGGCAACAAACTTTAACGGGTCGGGTGATTTATACTTTACAAAATGGTAAATTAGTTGCTGCATTGTAACAATTGCAAAATTATTTCTCGATTTATCAGCATTGATAACCAAATGCTATCATTTAGATTGCAGGACTACTAAAAATAATTTTGCAATGCTTTTTAATATTCAGAACGATTTTGTAATTCTACAATAGCTTGATTAGCTAATTGATCAGCATGTTCATTTCCTGCAATTCCTGAATGACCTTTTACCCATTTCCATTCAACTTGATGACGACTCATCGCTTGATCTAAACGTTGCCATAAATCTATATTTTTAACCGAACCTTTTTTTGCAGTGCGCCAATTTCGTCGTTTCCAATTCGGCAACCATTCGGTAATGCCTTTTAATACATAGGTAGAATCTGAATATAATTCAACCTCACAAGGACGTTTTAATATTTCTAAACCTTGAATAGCTGCCATTAATTCCATTCGATTATTGGTTGTAAAAGACTCTGCACCATAATGTTCTTTTATATGTTGTTTATATTGTAATAAAACGCCCCATCCACCAATCCCGGGATTATTTTTGCAAGCTCCATCGGTATAAATAATGACTTTATCATTCATTGGTAATCCTTTGACTAGATTCTAATCCACCTACGGTTAATAAAGTGGGTTTTTCATATAAAACTTCAGTTAATGGAATTAATGTATAACGACGTTTTACAGCTTTAATGGCATATGCGTTGGCTAATAAGGTATTTTTATTCCATTCAAAAGCGGTTAAACTTAATTGATAACCTTCATTATTAAATTCAGCGGTATTTTTAATATCAAAATTTAACAATTTTAACCAATCTAATAATCGTGAACGACTAATAAAATGTCCATGCCAAGAATTTGCGGATTGTTTATCTTTAAAATATTGATGTCTTAACCATAAACTCCAAGGATTGAAATTTAAAATAATTAAATCGCCTTCGGGTTTTAAAATCCGCTCAATTTCGCGCATGGTTTGAAAACGTTTTGCATCAAATTCTAATAAATGCGGCAGAATAACTAAATCAATACTGTTGGTTTGAAGCGGTAAATTAAAGGCTCGAGCTTGAATTTTTGTAATTTGTTCATCGCCTTCTGCGTAACGATCCAGTAAAAAAAATTTTTGATATAACGAGCAATCAATAAACTGATTTTCCCAACCTAGCGCGCCTATTTGCAAAATAGTTTGTTGACAACCTACGGTAATTGCGTGCCTTAAATAATCAACTTCAAAAGCTTGTAATCGCTTGCCTCGCAGCGATTGATAACAGTTAAATAAGAATTTTCGTTTCATACATCACTGCCGATTTACCATTAAAATACTATTAAAATCAATTATCATCGTGTTACAATCCTATTTTACTGTAACTATTGAATTAGGTTGATTATGATACGAACTCATTTTAACAGGTCATTAGGTTATCTTTGTATTTTGACTGCATTGACCGCCACCGGCTGTTCGCAGCAACCAACCAATCACTTGGTCATTAATGATACTGCTGAAAATCCAAATCCAGTGGTGGTGTCAGCCGATGAAGTTGCACAGAATGAAACCAACTTAAATATTTCGCCCATTAGCACGGCTGAGGTTAATGAGATTAATAACGACGAGACCATAGAATCTCTGCCTGTTGCTCAGGTTGATCAAGTTGACACTACTACTCCACCTCAGACAATAACTGCGGTTAATACTGCCGAAGACAGTAATGATGTGGCTTTAGCGGCAGCAATTAAAGCCATTCATGAGGCTCCATTGAAAACCGAGTTAGTGCCTGAAACTAAAAAAATCATTCCGGCAGCTGTGTTAGCAAAAACGGCGGCTAAAAATACGGTTGCCAAAGCTGCGGCAGAAAATATTGCTGCTGATGCGGCGGCGAAATCGGTTGATGAAGCTTCAGCTGCAAGTTATGAAGCAGCAAAAAAGGAAGAAGCTAAAGAAGCCAAGGATGAAGAGACTAAAAGCAATGCCAGCAAATCAAAATCGCACCTAAATGCGAATTCATTATGGAAACGATTATTTTCATTGTATGCGTTGCCAGAAGTGGATAATCCTAGAGTTGAACAAGAACTCCAAAATTTTTTAAAACATCCTAATCATTTGCTTGCTATTCAAAGACGCGCAGAACCCTTTTTATATTTAATTTTACAAGAAATTGAATCTAAAAAGATTCCCGGGGAATTGGCGTTGTTACCCATTATAGAAAGCAGTTTCCAAGTTGGTGCGCGTTCGCCTATGGACGCAGTAGGATTGTGGCAATTTATTCCGGCTACGGGTAACTCTTTTGGCTTGCGTCAAGATTGGTGGTATGACGGTCGCAAAGACGTATATGCTTCGACCGAAGCCGCGACCAGTTATTTAAAACAACTTAATCGACAATTAGATGGCAATTGGTTATTAACGTTAGCTTCTTACAATTGGGGCGTGGGAAATGTGCAACGAGCGGTTCGTCGTAATGCTGAACGTTCATTGGATACGAATTATTGGTCACTCAATTTACCGCGCGAAACAATGGAATATGTGCCAAAATTGTTAGCCGTTGCTAAATTATTTGCTCATGCTGAAGAATATAATTTGCCCTTAAAAAATATTCCGAATCAGCCTTTTTTAAAAGCGGTGAATATAGACGCACCGTTAGATTTATCCAAAGCCGCCGAAATGGCGGACATGTCTTGGGATGAATTTGCCAGTCTCAATCCCGGATTTAAACGCACGATTTCTCCCGAAGGCAATTATCGTTTGTTAATTAAAATTAAACATGCTGCAACTTTCAGACGTAAATTGGCTAAATTAGCTCCTGACGAACGTATAAAATGGATTGAGCATACCATTAAAGTGGGTGAAGATTTAAACAGTATTGCCAAACAACACGATATTTCTGTGCGCAGTCTGGTAGAAATCAATCGTTTACAAAATAAACCGTTGATTGTAGGGAGTATTTTGCATATTCCGCCAACGACGGATAGTTTTAGAGCGGATACCTAACTCGAAATTATAACGGTAGAGAACTATATTTCTACCGTTATATTCAGGAAATTTAGATGTTTAATTTTGGCACTGCCGCCAATAATTTTTGCGTATAAGGATGTTGTGGTGCGGTGAGTAGTTGCACAGTGGGTTGTTGTTCGACGATTTTTCCTTGATACATTACCGCAATTTCATCAGCAATTTCAGCAACAACCGCTAGGTCATGACTGATGAATAGATAACTTAAACCTTGCTGTTGCTGTAATTGTTTTAATAAGCGAATAATTTGCGCCTGAACCGAAACATCTAATGCACTGGTTGGTTCGTCACACACAATCAGTTTGGGTTTGACCGCTAAAGCTCTGGCGATACAAATTCGTTGACGTTGTCCGCCAGAAAATTCATGCGGATAACGCAGTGCCGCTTCAAGTGGTAAATCAACTTGTTGTAATAATTGAATAATTATCGCCTGAGTCTCTGCTTTTGTGATCGAAGGCTGTAAAGCCTTGAGACCTTCAATCATAATATCTCCCACTAACATGCGTGGATTCATTGCTGAAAATGGGTCTTGAAAAATCATTTGAATTGCCGCACGTTGTCGCCGTAGAGCTTCACCACTTAAAGCGGTGAGCAACACCTGATCTAGCCAAACCTCTCCTTGTTGAATGGGAAGTAGATTCAATAACGCTTTACCTAAAGTGGTTTTTCCACAACCAGACTCTCCCACAATAGCTAAGGTACGTCCGCGGGAGACTGTAAAATGGATGTTATCGACCGCCCGCACATAATCCACAATCCGTTTAAATATTCCCTGACGAATCGGATAATAAACTTTAAAATCTTTAACTTGCAACAAGATAGAGGCAGAGCTTTGCTCAACTTGTCGCGCATTGGCAAATGAGGGTAAGGCAGCCAATAATTTTTGCGTATAAGGATGTTGCGGAGATGAGAATAAAACAGTTGTTTGATTGACTTCAACAATTTTGCCTTTTTGCATCACAGCGACCCGATCTGCTATTGTGGATACTAAAGCTAAATCATGGCTAATTAACCATAAAGCCATTCCGGTTTGTTGTTGTAATCGGCGTAATAACTGTAGAATTTGCGCTTGAATCGTGACATCCAACGCGGTGGTGGGTTCGTCGGCAATCAGTAAATCAGGTTGCGCAGCTAATGCAATCGCAATCATTACCCGTTGTCGTTGTCCCCCCGAAAGTTGGTGCGGATAAGCGGTTATGCGTTGATTAGGCTGAGGAATTTCCACTTGTGACAATAATTCCAAAACGCGCTGGCGAATTTGTCGCCGATTTAACCGAAAATGAATTCGCAACACTTCAGCAATTTGTTCGCCAATAGTTAGCACTGGATTTAACGAAGACATATGATCTTGAAAAATCAGGGAAATTCGCTTTCCGCGCCAGCGACAAAATTCGCTTTCTGATAAAGACAACAATTCTTGTTGTTGCAAACTAATACTTTCGGCATCTAAACGAGCTTGCGGCGGTAACAATCGTAAAACAGATAATGCCGTTAGGGATTTGCCCGATCCTGATTCGCCAACCAATGCAAACGTTTCATGAGGATAAATCTGTAGATCGATGTTATCGATAACAATAGTGCGAGTAAAAGCGACTGTTAAACCTTTAATGGTTAATAAAGGTGAAGTTATATTAATCGTTGACATAAATATTGGGTAAAATAGACAAATTCATTTTTAGCCCTTTCAAGAGTGATTGTTTTTTAATTTAGGTTTATTTTTCGTCATTTTCTTAAAGTAATCCGGTTAATAATATTGATTCGATGATTTAGTAAAAAACATGAAAATAAATATCGGTTTAAATTGAAATAGTTATAAATATAATGTAAATAATATTGGTTTTTCATTTTAATGTTAGCAAATGAATACATGGATTATTAAGATAGCGTATTTTTTACAGCGATGTCAAAAATATCAATGGTTTAAGCAACAAGTATATCATTTGTTAGAAAATCCGCATAGTCAATCAAAAACTATTTTTGATTTTATAATGACGATATTAGTGATTATTAGCGTATTCTTATTGTTGTCTGAATTTGACGGTCATTTAAATATTCAGGGACAATTTTTTGAGAAAATAGTGATTAATTTATTTATTATTGAATATGGATTGCGTTTATGGATATGCAGCGATAATCATCAACTTATTATTGAGTATGTACAGAAAATTTCTTATCTAAAAATAGCCTTTAGATGGTTGGAACTGATTAAACTGATTATTTATAAAAAGCTGTGTTATTTATGGTCAATTCCCGCCATTATCGATTTGTTAGCTATTTTACCCAATTATCATCCTTTTACGTTTTCACAAATTTTTCTCGTTTTTCGTTTATTTAAATTATTTCGCTATTCTAGCAGTATCAAACTATTTGCTGATGTTTTAAACAATAAACGTTTTGAATTAATAACCCTAGGTATTTTTATGGGGTTTTTAGTTTTTATTGCAAGCATTGCCATTTATTTATTTGAAAACGTAAGAAGTGGCGGACAGGTTAATAATTTATATGATGCTTTTTATTGGGCAATTGTCACCGTTTCTACCGTTGGTTATGGTGATATTACGCCAAGAAGTATTGGCGGAAGATTAGTTTCGGTATTACTTATTTTAATCGGGTTAGGGGTATTGTCTTTTTTTACTTCAATTATTGTGTCAGCCTTTAATGAAAAAATGCACATTTTGCGTGAAAATCGGATTTATTCTGAATTAGAACATTATAAAAAATTTATTATCATTTGTGGATATGGACGAGTAGGACAGGAAGTTGTGAAACAATTACATTTACATAAACATTCTTTTGTGATTATTGATAAAGATGAATCGCATATTCAATTAGCAAAACGCCACAATTTGTTAGCCATTCATGATGATGCTAGCAATAATGAAGTTTTAACCAATGCTGGAATTAATCGTCGAGCTTCAGCTATTTTATGTATAACCGGCAATGATGTAACCAACGTTTATATCACGTTAAGCAGTCGCTATTTAAATCCAAAAATTAAAATTATTTCTCGAGCAAATTCGCATGATAATGTAAAAAAGTTGCAACAAGCGGGAGCAGATTATATTATAGAGCCTTTTGAAATAGCCGGATTATTAGTCGCTGAATATGTGGGTCAACCCGTAGCGGCAGAGGCAATTTTGGGTATTTTACGCGAACAAAAACAAATTTTAATGGATACTTTAGTTATTATTGAAGGCTGTTTTTTAGAGGGAATGAAAATTAAAGAAATCGATTTTGAATCGCGCCAATTAATTTTAATTGGTGTGATTAGCAGCTCAATTGTTCATCATCGTAAACATCACAATCGATACCAAGTGGCTAAACAACATTTTTATTTTAACCCTGAAAAAAATTTTGAATGTCAAAAAAATGATATTTTATTAGTTTTGGGAAATGATTTAAGTATTAATTATTTGCGCCAGCAAATTAAACAAAGTGGGGCTAAATTGGGATTAACAACATGAAAAAAATGGCTGTTTTTGGCTGTAATCGAATTTCATTTGAAGCAATATCTCGTTTAGATACCAGTTTATATCAAATATTGTTGATTGAAACTGATGCTCAACGAACTGCCCTAGCCATTCAGCATGGATTTCAACCTGTATCGATTGATTTTTGCAGTGATGAGGCTTTAAAAGGGATTGGAATTGGCAAAGATATTGAAATTATTTTTTGTTGTTTGCCACAAGATGCAGACAATGTATTTTTGACTTTATCTGCACGATCAATTGATAGAAAATTAATTATTATTTCGGTCGTAGAAAATCCAGAATCTGCGCAAAAACTTTTAGCAGCCGGCGCAAATAAAATTGTCAATCCCTATGAAATCTGTGGACGAAAGATTTATAATTTATTAAAAAATCCACAAATGAATTCAATTTTAGATCATACCGTTTTTGGGCGACAAGATTTAAAAATGGCTGAAGTCAAGATTTGTCAAGGGTCTTGTTTAGAAAATCAATATACTTCTACATTACATTTAAACGATAAATATAATCTTATTTTAATTGGTATTGTTGATCCTATTTTGGGGAATGATTTACAATTTTTTGCCGGTGAATCGACACACCAATTAAAAGTAGGACAGATTTTAGTCGTGATGGGTTCTTCAAGAGAAATTAAATTATTTAAAAAAGAGGTGAATAGTGTTTGATCAGATTATACAATCAATTCGATATAGTCCTAAAATTTGGTTTTTAATTACGGGAGTTAGTTGTTTTTTAATGTTGGGAATTGGGGCTTATTTTCAATTTGTTGAACATTTAGAGCCTTGTCCCTTATGTATTTCACAACGAATTATGATTTTATTGCTGGGTATTCTTCTTTTAACAGCTGCAATTCATAATCCCAAATATCGCGGAATTCGTAGATATTCAATACTGGCAACATTAGTAGCAATTGGCGGCGGCAGTATATCAGCTCGTCATGTATGGATTCAGCATTTACCCGCTAATGAAGTGCCAGAATGCGGACCGGGATTAAGTTATATTTTTGAGAATTTCCCCTTAACTGAAACGTTAAAATTAATGTTAAGTGGTACTGGAGAATGTGCGAAAGTGGATTGGAGTTTATTTGGCATTAGTATTCCGGGATGGACATTATTGGCTTTTTTAATATTAGCTACTATCAGTTTATTGCAATGGTGGAATATTAAATCGGAAGATTTTTTTGAATAAAAATAATTGTGATGGATAAAAAAGCTTTTGTGCAGCAAATTGTGATTCGCGCTTTACCGCCAATTCAACAATTATCAGCGACCATTCAATATGCTGAACAATTGTGGGATAGTCTTTGTATTTATGGCTATGGCGATAAAGCGATTTCTGAACCGCGTCCATTAAAAAATTATTATCAATTATTAACTACAAAACAACAACAAAAATTCGATCAATTTTGGGAGGAATTTAATTATAAACATGGTAGAAATGGAGCGGCAATGCGGTGGTGGCAAATGGGCGAATTGACTGATGCAGAATATGAATTAATTATTGCAGCGGCAAAACAAGAAGCTAAACAGGTTTTATCTACTGGACATCATCGTAAAATGGCTCAAGGTTGGTTAACAGAACGTCGTTATGAAGATTTTAAACCCGATGCTAAACAACAACGAAAACAACAAGATTTATCACGAATCAATTTAATGAATGAATTAAACAATTTGAAACGTTTATATCAATTAAGTCCAAGTCCAGAAATTCAAAATCAAATTCAAATGATTGAATCTAAATTACATCTTAAAGCGCAATCTCAATCCACGTTAATTCCATAAATCGTGTAAAATAATTGACTTATTTATTTCTCAGGACGTTTATTCATGAGCAAAAATACTTATTTTGGTACAGTGATGATAGATGTTGCTGGACTCACTTTAACTGCCGAAGAACGCGAAAAAATCCAGCACCCGAATACCGGCGCAGTTATTCTATTTTCGCGTAATTATCAACAAGTTGAACAATTACAAACTTTAATTGCGTCCATTCGTCAGGCGCGTCAAGGGGAGATTTTGATTGCTGTAGATCAAGAAGGTGGACGAGTTCAGCGTTTTCAAACCGATTTTACCCGTTTACCGCCGGCTTCGTGGTATCAACAACAGCCACAAATGACCGAATCTTTGGCATGGTTAATGGCCATGGAATTGATCACGGTTGGTGTAGATTTTAGTTTCGCGCCAGTTTTAGATATACATTATGGTGTCAGTAGTATCATTGGCGATCGAGCATTTTCAGAGTCTCCAACACAAATCGTTGAATTAGCTGGAGATTTTATACGAGGAATGCGACGCGCAGGAATGGCGGCAACCGGAAAACATTTTCCCGGACATGGCGCAGTGGTTGCCGATTCACATTTGGCATTACCGATTGATGAACGCGATTTAACCACTTTACTTTCTAGGGATATTTATCCATTCCAACAATTAATCGCTCAAGGTTTAGCCGCAGTAATGCCGGCGCATATCGTTTATCCGGCAGTTGATTCCGTACCGGCGGGATTTTCTCAACGGTGGCTAAAACAGATTTTACGTCAACAACTTGGATTTAATGGCGTGATTTTTAGTGATGATTTATCTATGGAAGGCGCGGCAATTGTGGGTGATTTTACCGAACGCGCCAAACAAGCTCAACGTGCAGGTTGTGACATGATTTTAGTTTGTAATCAACCAGATGCCGCTTCAAAAGTCTTGGAAAATTTACCGATAACAACTGATTCTGTGCGTCAACAACGTTTAGCGTCGATGCGCGCTAAAAAATTATCCCTATCAAGACAACAATTAATTCGTTCTCCAGAATGGCAAACGATTACCACTGAACTTCAGAGACTTAACCATGTTAAATGAAATTAAACAAGTCGCCGAAACTGCTGAATTATTATATAGTCAAGAACAAGTCGAAGCGGCAATTCATAAAATGGCTGCGGAAATTAATTTCGTATTAGCCGATAAAAATCCGATTATATTGTGCGCATTAAATGGCGGAATTGTCATTACGGGTCAATTATTAACTCGATTACGTTTTCCTTTAACTTTAGATGCGATTAATGCCAGTCGTTATCGAAATCAAACTACTGGACAAAACCTGCAATGGATACAAAAACCCAATACGCCCTTATTAAATAGAAATGTGTTAATTATTGATGATATTTTGGATGAAGGATTAACACTGCAAGCTTTATGTGAATATTGTCATCAACAAGGGGCAAATACAGTATATACTGCTGTATTAATTGATAAACAATTAGACTCTCCTAAACCGATTCAAGCCGATTTTATTGGCTTAAAAAGTGCGAATTATTATTTGTTTGGTTACGGAATGGATTATAAAGCTTATTTACGAAATGCCGCAGGAATTTATGCCTGCAAGGAATCAGAATGACTTTAGCAATTATTGGTGGAACGGGATTAACCAAAATTGATGAATTAGAATTAATTGGCAAACAAACTGTAGAAACGCCATTTGGTTCTCCTTCCGCAGATTATTTATTTGGTTTATTACATGGACGCAAAATTATTTTTTTAGCTAGACATGGAAATCCACATCTTATTCCGCCGCATAAAATTAATTATCGCGCGAATATTTGGGGATTAAAACATTTAGGTGTAACGCAAATTATTGCTGTCGCGGCTGTAGGTGGAATTACGCGAAATATGGCACCTTCGCATTTAGCCATTCCCGATCAAATTATTGATTATACCTACGGTCGCGAACACACTTTTTTCGCTGATAATTTAGATCACGTTACGCATATTGATTTTAGTTATCCTTATAATGCCAAATTGCGTGCTGATTTAACGGCGGCAGCAATTACAGCTAGTGTAGCTACCAGTCCAATAGGAACATATGGTTGCACTCAAGGACCTAGATTAGAATCAGCGGCTGAAATTCAACGAATGGAGCGAGATGGCTGTGATATGGTCGGAATGACTGGAATGCCGGAAGCGGCTTTAGCGCGAGAATTAGGCTTAGATTATGCAACGATTGCAGTGATTGCCAATTGGGCAGCAGGTAAAACTGAAAATGAAATTACTATGAGTGAAATCGAGCGTCATTTAGAAAAAGGGATTGCCAATGCTGCGTTATTATTAAAAGCCTTTATTTGCGCTTAATCCCAAAATAGAAATCAATTAAAAAATCGCGGAATGTAAGCATTATTTATAAATACATTCCGCAATTCATTTTGTGATTTTAAGAATGGCGATGAGAAATAATATCTTCAACCACACTCGGATCAGCTAGGGTCGAAGTATCTCCCAATTGTTCGATTTCATTTGCTGCGACTTTACGCAAAATCCGCCGCATAATTTTCCCAGAACGGGTTTTTGGCAACGCCGGAGCCCATTGAATAATATCTGGATGAGCAAATCCGCCAATTTCTGCACGAACTAAATTGATTAATTCTTGACGCAAAATTTCAGTAGCTTCTACACCAACTTTTAAAGTGACGTAGGCATAAATTCCTTGTCCTTTAATCGGATGAGGATAACCGACCACCGCTGCTTCTGCGACTTTAGGATGCAAAACTAAGGCACTTTCGATTTCCGCGGTTCCCATTCGATGTCCAGAAACATTAATCACATCATCCACTCGTCCACTGATCCAAAAATAGCCACCAGCATCTCGTTTCGCCCCATCACCGGTAAAATAATAACCACGATAAGGTTTAAAATAGGTTTCGATAAAACGTTGATGATCGCCATAAATGGTTCGCGCTTGACCCGGCCAAGACTGGCGAATCACCAAAATACCTTCAGCCTCTCCATGTAACACTTCTCCTTGAGGATTGACCAACTCAGGAATCACACCGAAAAAAGGTAAAGTCGCTGATCCGGGTTTTAAATCAATAGCCCCAATTAAAGGGCTAATCAAAATTCCACCAGTTTCGGTTTGCCACCAAGTATCCACAATCGGACAGCGAGCTTGACCGACTTGATGATAATACCATTCCCAAGCTTCGGGATTAATTGGTTCACCCACGCTACCTAAAACTCGCAAGGAATGACGCTGTGTAGTTTGTAACCATTGATCCCCTTGAGCCATCAATGCCCGAATCGCCGTCGGCGCAGTATAAAAAATATTTACTTGATGTTGATCGATAATTTGCCAAAATCGATCGGGGGTTGGATAAGTCGGGATACCTTCAAATAATAAAGTGGTCGCACCATTACATAAAGGGCCATAAATTAAGTAGCTATGACCGGTAATCCAACCAATGTCCGCAGTACACCAATAAATGTCGCCCTCATGATAATCAAAAATATATTTGTGCGTCATCGCGGCATACAACAAATAGCCCGCAGTGGTGTGCAGAACACCTTTAGGTTTTCCGGTAGAACCTGAAGTATATAAAATGAATAGCGGGTCTTCAGCCCCCATTACCGTTGCTGGACAATCGCTAGAAGCATTTGCCATCAATTGATGATACCAATGATCTCGACCTTCTTCCCATGCTAAGGGTTGATGTACATTTTGAATTACAATCACGGTTTCTAATTCTGCACCATGCGCGATCGCTAAATCCACATTCGCTTTACTAGGAATTATCTTACCGCCGCGATAACCTTGATCGGCACAAATCAATAATTTGCAACCTGCATCTTGAATTCGATCTCGTAAAGCTTCTGCTGAAAATCCGCCAAAAACCACAGAATGAATTGCCCCAATTCGACAACAAGCTAACATCACAATTGCGGCTTCGATAATCATCGGTAAATAAATACAAATGCGATCGCCTTTTTGCACGCCTAATTGTTTTAATACAGTGGCAAATTGACACACTTGTTGATGCAATTGTTGATAGGTTAATTTTTTAATTTGATCTGGGTTTTCTCCCTGCCAAATTAAAGCCACTTGATTCGCCCGAGTGGCTAAATGTCGATCAATACAATTTTCACTGACATTTAATTGTCCACCTTCAAACCAACGAATATCGGCTTGTAAATAATTATAAGCTAATACCGAATCCCATCGTCGTTGCCAAGTTAAAAAAGCTTGAGCTTGTTGCGCCCAAAAAGTCTGTGGATCATCAATTGATTGTTGATAAAGCTGTTGATAAGTTTCACGATTAATCCACGCGGTTTTAGCGATTTCATTTTTAATCGGATAAAGCATATGAGCAGACATAAAAAATCAGCCTTTTTTAAGTTTTAATTTAATTAAATGGACTCGGCGATTATCGGCTTTAATAATTTCAAAACGAAATAAACCAATATCCAATTTCTCTCCTCGTTTAGGCATATGTTCTAAACGATGAACTAATAATCCACCAATGGTATCGAATTCATCATCATGTAAATCAGCAGAAAAATAACGATTGAATTCTTCAATCGGCGTTAAAGCTTTCAAAATAAATTCGCGCTCACTACGTTGGGTAATAAAGCCATCTTGCGTACTCATTTCATCATGTTCATCTTCAATTTCGCCGACAATTTGTTCTAAAACATCTTCAATGGTAATTAAGCCTGAGGCTAATCCGTATTCATCAATGACAATTGCCATATGATTTCGTTCAGTACGAAATTCTTTTAATAAAACATTTAACCGTTTACTTTCAGGAATCACACAAACCGGACGCATAATATCGCCGACTTTGCGTTTATGATGATGATGAAAAATATGTCTTAATAAATCTTTAGCCATCAAAATACCCACGACCTTACTGCGATCATCCTCAATTACCGGAAATCGGGAATGGGCAAATTCGATCACTAAAGGCAATACCGCTTCTAATTCCGCATCATATGGTACAACGACCATTTGTACTCGTGGAATCATAATGTCGCGGACGCGCATTTGCGTTACTTGCAACACGCCTTCAATCATATTCAGAGTGTCGTTATCCAACAAATGTCTGGCGCGAGCATCGCGTAAAATAGCTAATAATTCGTCTTCATCAGGTTGATACAACTCCCCTGTTAAAAATTGATTCAGCCGAGTTAGCCAACTTTTATTGGACTGACGCGGCGACTTGCCGTCGTTCATGGAAAAATCACTTCCTGATAAGGATTTGCAATAGTTAATTGATGTAACAAATTGATTTCTAAGCTTTCCATCAGTAAAGCCTCGGCTTCTTGCTGATGATCATAACCGCGCAAATGTAAAATGCCGTGAATCACCAAATGCGCCCAATGATGTAGTAAAGGTTTATGTTGTATTTGAGCTTCTTCAGCCACTAAAGGGGCGCAAATGATTAAATCTCCTAATAAATTAAGCTCAATTCCTTCAGGGACTTCAAACGGAAAACTTAAAATATTAGTTGCTCCTGTTTTATGTCGATAAGCTTGATTAAGTTGCGCACTTTCAGCTTTATCGACTAAGCGGATAACGATCTCAAAAATTTGATCCTGATCGGCAAGCGCGAGATCAACCCAGGTTTGAAAATCGCTTAACTGAGGTAATACCTTGATTTCAGTGGCAATTTGTAGATCAATGAGATTCATGATTGACTCTGTTCATGATGTTCATAGGCAGCAACGATGCGCTGAACCAGTGGATGTCTCACTACGTCGCGTTTATTAAAAAAGGTAAAACTAATCCCTTCAACCGCCGGTAAAATATTTAACACTTGACGTAATCCCGAAGGTTGGTGATTGGGTAGATCGATCTGGGTAACATCACCAGTAATCACTGCGGTTGAACCAAATCCCAAGCGCGTTAAAAACATTTTGATTTGTTCTGGTGTGGTATTTTGCGCTTCATCCAAAATAATAAACGCATGAGAAATCGTCCGTCCGCGCATAAAAGCTAAAGGCGCAACTTCAATCACTTGACGTTCTAGCAGTTTTTCCACCCGTTCATAACCTAGCATTTCGTACAAAGCGTCGTATAACGGTCGCAAATAAGGGTCAACTTTTTGTGCTAAATCTCCGGGTAAAAAGCCTAATTTTTCCCCGGCTTCAACCGCTGGACGTACCAAAATAATTCGCTGCACTTGCTCAGTTTGCAACGCTTCAATCGCACAAGCGACCGCTAAATAAGTTTTACCCGTACCCGCAGGGCCAATGCCAAAATTAACGTCGTGAGATAAAATTTTTTGTAAATAAGCTTGCTGATTTCTACCACGACCTTTAATTAGTCCGCGTTTTGTTTTAATAACGACTGGAGATTCATTTGGAAAAACATCAGCTTCATTATCGACATTCGCTTCTTGTAAAATTAAATGAATTAACTCGGTATTAATTAATTCAGTCGCCGCACAAATAAATAATTGTTCGATAATCATGCAAGCAATTTTAACTGCTGATTTTAAACCGGTAATTTCAAAATCGTAACCGCGATTCGCAATTTCGACTTGTAATCGCTGTTCTAAATAACGTAGATGATGATTTTCTGCGCCACAAAAATTAGCCAATCGTGCATTATCAATTGGTTGTAAACTGAGTTTTTGGCTATAAAAGGTACTCACAATTCACTCGCTATTTTATTGCCAATTGAAAAATCAATTAATCGCCCGCGTAATGAATTAGGTAAAGCTTCGGTAATTTCTACTTCAACAAAATGTCCAATTAAACGCGGATGACCCACAAAATTAACTACGCGATTATTTTCAGTGCGTCCGGTTAACTGTAGAGGATTTTTTTTCGATAATCCCTCAATTAAAATCCGTTGACGAGTGCCAATCATTTGTTGAGCAATTTGCTCGCTTAATTGTTCTAAACGTTGTTGTAATTGTTGTAAACGCTGTTTTTTTGTCGATTCACTGACATTATCGACAAAATCTGCCGCAGGAGTTCCCGGGCGCGGGCTATAAATAAAACTAAAAGAAATATCGAATCCCACCTCATCAATTAACGATAAAGTATCTGCAAAATCTGCGTCGGTTTCCCCGGGAAAACCGATAATAAAATCTGAAGATAAACTAATGCCAGGACGAGCTTCTTTGATTTTCGCAATCGTTTGTAAATATTCCGCGCGCGTATGTCCGCGTTTCATTAATTGTAAAATCCGATCACTGCCACTTTGTACCGGCAAATGTAAATGACTGACTAATTGCGGAATTTGTGCAAAAGCTTCAACTAAATCATCGGTAAATTCAATCGGATGGGAAGTGGTAAACCGAATCCGCTCAATACCATCAATCGCTGCAACATAATGTAATAATAAAGCAAAATCAATCACATCGCCGTCATCATTGAGTCCACGATAAGCGTTTACATTTTGTCCTAATAAATTCACTTCACGCACACCTTGTGCGGCTAATATGCTGATTTCATTCAAAACATCGGTGAGCGGGCGACTGATTTCTTCACCGCGAGTATAAGGCACTACACAAAAAGTACAGTATTTACTACAACCTTCCATCACCGAAACAAACGCTTTCACCCCTTCAGCACGAGGTTGTGGCAACGCATCAAATTTTTCAATTTCTGGAAAAGAAATATCCACCACTGGCTGCCGTTGTTCACGAGCTTGATTTAACAATTCAGGTAAGCGATGTAAAGTTTGAGGACCAAAAACAATGTCCACATATGGCGCACGTTGTTGAATCGCCGCGCCTTCTTGACTTGCAACACAACCGCCTACGCCAATAATGACTTCAGGACGGTGCTGTTTAAAAGTTTTCCAACGCCCAATCGCAGAAAACACTTTTTCCTGCGCTTTTTCTCGCACTGAACAGGTATTAAGTAATAATACGTCAGCTTCCTCAGGATTTTCAGTCAGTTGCATACCGTGAGAAGCTTGTAACACGTCACGCATTTTGTCAGAATCATACACATTCATCTGACAACCATTGGTTTGAATATACAGTTTTTGCGTCATAATAAGTTTAAATTGTCGCGCTAAAAATTAATGTGAAAAATTGTCTCGGCGACATTCACTGGGAATGTAATCTTCTGACCATGCACTCAATTTAATTTTGCGAGGTTCAATGTGAAAAGGTTTTTTATCTTTAAATCCTTGACCGGTCAATAAGTTAACATCGCAACTGCCTTCATCACCTGCTTCTAAATCATTGTAAGCGTACGCAGTAACAAAAAAATCTGGGCGACGATATTCGATTGAAATGCGTTGACTCCACCGATGTTGCCCTACGCTACTGTTTTCCGCATTCACCGTTAACACCGGAGTTTTTTCATTGGTTTTAACCGATAACGAAGGTTGAGTACCGGGTAAAATTCCCGCCCATACCAAGCCTTTTTTATGGAGTTTTAAATCTAAATCTCCTTTAATATTAGCAAAATACAGATATAAATCGGCTTGATTGCCAGATTTCAGCAATACCGCAGAATCGATAAAATGATCGCTGTTCCAATCCACTGCAATGGTACTCAGTACCTGATTCGCCGGCATTTCAGAACTGGGTTCATCAATCGGGATTTTTTTAGGTTCGATCATTTTGACATCTTCTAAGTCGATTTTTGCCGGAATTTTGTCTTCGACAACAGGTTTATGCTGTGGTTCACTGATACTTTTTTTACTAGGTTGTTCAACTATTCTTTCAATTTCAATAGGTTGCACTGTTAAAGGTTTAGGTTCGGTAATCGGTTTAGGTAGCACAATTGGAGCAACTTCAATCACCGACTTAGGCTCAGGTTTAGGTTCTATTTTAGGTTCAATCGGATTAAGCGGAGCAGGTTCTGTCAGCGGTTTTTTGCTTTCTTTAACCTCAATTTTAGCTTCAACAGGTTTTAATTCCGGTTGTTGAATCTCATTCAGCTTAACTTCCGCCGGAACTTTTATTTCTACCGGCTTAGTTTCGGGTAATTTTACGACCTCTGGTAAAACCACTAGCGGCGCAGGTTTACTTAACTCCACAGAATTATGGTTAATATTTGGTGCTAAATTGTTAGCAGTTGATTCAGGTAGCGGATTCGGTTTAGCAGCATCGGATTCAGTATTTGAAGCAGATGAACTATTTTCGGGTTCAGCCTCAACAACTTCTACCCACCGACGTTTTTGACGATGCCATTGATAGCGTCTATGTCGTGAACGGTGATGTG
>JACCEE012418311.1_pt1 | contig 41577 bp, 31 predicted proteins | sample 7449931 | NCBI WGS metagenome assembly JACCEE01 (sample SAMN15323457, study PRJNA562643) | freshwater metagenome | isolation source: river surface water | place: USA:Blue River Watershed | collected 2017-08-19 | reverse complement strand
TTATCAATGTGGAAGATGGAGTACACGCCAAAAGAGGGTTCTCCTGGGAACTATTCTAAGCCAGCTCCAAGTGTAGAGACATCTGACGATGACCTACCATTTTGATGTTGAAAAAAACAAATAACTCTTAACGAATTAAATCCTCTTTTATGATTACCTTTGATAAAAACTCGAGTATGAAAGGTGTTAAAAAAGGGGATTTTTTTCTTCAAGAAAACATACTAAAGTGTAAGGCTTTGGTACAGATAGAGTTGGACGAGACATACGAAGGGGCGAGTGATTATATGTGGGGAGACATAGCAATACCTGTACACTTGATTTCATACTTTGCGATGTATGTAAGTAACACAGGTACAATAATGAAGAACAGGGTTATCATAACTTTGGACGATGGGAAGGACTTGATTATTAAAGGGAATATAGAAGACTTGGTGGAAATATATAACATATTCAAGTCAAAGGAAATGACGTTTAAATTTAACTAATGATAAAAGCAAAGTCAACAAAAAGCAATAGGAATATCATAGTCACGGATTGTGATTTGAACCAAAAGTTCCTGTTGATCTCGGATGTCCATTTTGACAATCCAAAGTGTAAACGAGATGTACTGAAGAAACACTTAGAGTACGCAAGAGCTAATGATATGAAGGTCGCTATTAACGGTGACTTTTTCTGTTTAATGCAGGGTAAGTACGATCCTCGTAGGTCTAAGAAGGATATTTTACCGCAACATAATAGCTATAACTATCTTGATTTAGTTATAGAGGAAGCTGTTGATTGGTGGAGTCCTTATGCAGATATGATTGCATTTATAGGATATGGAAATCATTCTACGGCTATAATCAAAAACACAGAAACAGATCCTTTAAGAAGGTTTGCTGATTTATTAAATTATAAAAATAAATCAAATGTTTTAGTTGGTGGTTACGGAGGATGGTGGATAATTAGAACATACAGAAACTCTAAATCCCCAATTCTTTCAACATTCAAGATTAAATACTTCCACGGATCTGGGGGAGGAGGAGAGGTAACTAAAGGTGTTATTCAAAACAACCGTATATCTGTTCGTACTGAAGGAGCTGATTGTATTTGGCAAGGTCATGTGCATGAACTTTACCATGTAATTGACTCTAAGGAGTATGTTCAATTTCATTCGGTTAAAGGCTATTCTGTTGAGCATAAATACCTTCATCATATCCGTACAGCTTGTTACAAAGAGGAATATGAGGATGGATTTGGTGGTTATCATATTGAGAAGGGAAGACCTCCAAAACCAATCGGAGGTTACATTTTGTCATTCGATTATGACGATATTACATCAAATGGGGTGAGGGAACGTAATTTGATACCACACTTTGAACAAATTAGGGATAAATAACAAAGGGACCACCGTTGTGATCCCTAAGTCAAACAAAAAACAAAAAACAAAGTAGGCATTACAAAGTTAGGTTTTAATATACCCGATATTATGTATAATTTTGAGTTTTTTTTAGTAGGCTTTGCTAGTGGGTATCTAGCTAAATTAATTATAGAAAAGTATGGAAATAACAAAACAAGAAGCAGAAAGTTTAAGACCACCAAGGGGAAGAGTAATCATAGAGGTCCCAAATATTATTTCTGAGGATGTTAAGCTTGGTGATGCGACAATTAGGGTGCGTTCAATCAGTGATGAGGCTCGTGTTGACATGGGTTCTCGCTCCGGTACTGTTCACGCTATCTCACCTTATGCTGATATTCCTGCTCTTTGCTATACTTGGGATGGTCCAGTAGAGATTGAGAAAGGGGACTTTGTTTACTTCTCGCATGATGCCATTGCTAAGGCAGCTACCGTTCAAAGAGATGAGGCTTATTACTACACGTTTGAAGATGAAGGTAAAACAAGATGTTTATTGGTTGTACCTTACAAAGAGATTATCCTTTGCGTAAGAGAGGAGGAGGTTATATCGCTGAACGATTATGTTGTGATAAAGAGAAGAATGAAACCAAAGCCTGCGTTCTTGGAATATATGCCTGATGAACATGAGGCTGGGGTATTTGAGGTTATCTATGCCCCAACAGGAAATATTGTTTATGACTGGAGAGAGAATTACTTGAAATCAAACTGGAAGAAGACTCCTGTAAAGCGTGGTATGATTGTTAAAGCCAAGTCTGACAAGCCTGTTAAGTTGGAGTTTAAGTATAATCAATTAATGACAGAAGAATTGTATTATATACAAAGTCATAGTATTTTTGCTGAAGTAGATGGACAGTAAGGCGTATCAAAAAATAAAGTATAGGATTGACAAGGTATCTGCTTCTGATCAGGTGATATTCAAGTTTCCTGACCTAATGCAGTTCGCTAACATCTTTGCTAGTGAGAATGGGCTACCTATCAATTTGACGGCTGACTTTGTTATGCGATATATCATATTGATGTACAGCCCTGGAAGTCCTGGTATTGAAATCTACCCAATGCTATCCAAGAGAAAGACTTGGGCGTTGAAAGAGTTGGGAGTTAATCCTCTTGTTGATGGATCTTTCCCAACAGAGTACAACGAGTTACTATTAAATAAGAATCAAGCTTGCAGAGCTAAAATAGTCCTCTTCCTTAGGCTTCAACAGCCTGAGGATTGGGCTATTATGATGCGTGCAGAGGAAATGCTTTACGACCTTCTATCGTTGGACTTCCCTGAAGACCCAACCGACCAGAAGAACCACATCTCAAATATTGAGTCACTTAGAAAGCAGCTATCTGAATCTAGGGAAAGATTCATGCAGGGTGAGGTGTCAAAGGCATTAGAGAATGAAATAACCAAGTTCTTAGCTCAAGATAACTTAGGGATACGTCCAGAGGAGTACATGATGTTTGCTCCAAAGGGTGTTTCTCCAGGTAAAGCTAAGGGCGATCAAATGTTCCCCGAAGTTGGCAACTAACTCTAAATACCATGAAATATATCAAAAGGAAGATCTTGTGGCTATATACCACAATGATGATCCTGTCCTTAAAACTATCGAGATACCTCTGCCGAGCGTAGAGAGTTTTTATGGTAAGTCATGGGATGAGGCTGTGAAGTTGATAGACGGATACGGACTACACCCAAAGAACCAACGCTTCCAGCACCAGAAGGTTCCTGATAAGTTAGCTAACATACAGGAATTGATCCGTAAAAAAATGAGGCTCAAAAAAAGAGAAGTTGTGAGCCAGAGTGATATTTACGAAGAGCTTGAAAGTAATAGGCTTGAATATAAGGAGGAGATTGAGTGGATTCAATTACAGATTAAGAGAAGGTATCAAGGATATTGGTTTTTTAATAATGGGAAGCCTACCTACATTGATGGTTGGCATTATGTTTACTTAAACTTTTGGGACATTCAAAATGAGACTAGACAAGATAGTTTACCTTGGTATCGTGACCTTGATCGTAGGATTTTTCTATTTGCTCGCTATTGCTATACTACTACTGAGGCTGTTTATAAGTATCGTGTTACATATAGGACGCAAGGCGAGATCAAGACGAAGTATTTCCAACGTGTAAAGAACGCAGAAGAGTTTGCTGCTAAGTATCCTGCCGCATATATTGACGAAGGGGCTTATGTAGTTGACATGGGCTATAGAACCTGCTACGGATATATCTTCCCTAAGCGAAGACGTATTGGGGCGACATCTCAGGCGGCTTGTATGCTATACTGTATTGTTACAGAGCATAAACAACAGAAGGGTGGTATTCAAAGTATCACAGAGACTCAGGCTAAGAATGACGTTTACATTGATAAGATTGTAAAGCCTTGGCGTAAGATACCATTCTTCTTAAAGCCGTCTCATGACGGAACAGACTTCCCAAAGGAGAAGCTTTCATTCTCCTACTCAGCTTCAAGAGCGCAAGGTGCTACGCATAATCGTGCGCCTTCACATGACGGATGGATTGAGGCTCGTGCATCTTCAGAGAGGTCTTTTGACGGACAGAAGCTTCATGCATACTTGGATGACGAGGGTGGTAAGCACGGAGATAGTGGGGTATCAATCCCAAGAAGGTGGCAGGACGTTGTTCGTAAGTGTCTATCACAGGGTTTGCGTATCAACGGACTTGGTATGTTTACATCAACGCTTGGTGAATTTGAGGCAGGTGGTGGTAAGGAATTTTTTGATCTAATTAAATCTTCATATTACGATGAGCGAAACGAAAACGGATTTACAACTTCAGGGCTATTTACCCTATTTATCCCAGCATACGATGGGTACGATGAGTGCGTGGATGAGTACGGACTCTCAATCATTGAAGACCCAGCCGAACCTGTACGAAACTTGGAAGGTAACATTGTTACAAGAGGAGCGAAAACAATCTTGATGAACACTCGTAAAGACCTTGAAGAGAAAGGGCTTGATTTACGTTTAAATGGAGAGATTCGAGATAACCCCTGGACTTTGCAAGAAGCTGCGTCTAAGGCGTCTAAGAATAGCAATTTCGACCTATCTATTCTTCGTACTAGAATTAATCAGTTGAAGTTCGATAGGATATTTAGAACAAGGACTGTTTCATTAAGTTGGAAAGGGGCATTTGGTAGTGAGGTTGTTGTTAGCGATGATCCAGAGGGTAAGTTTGTTGTATCCTATTTACCTTCTATGGAGCAGAGAAATAAAAAGATTTTTGACTCAGCTAAGAACCAATGGATGCCTTCTCCTGACGTAGCCAATAAGTATATCTTAGGATGTGACCCATTCAAGTTTGGAAATCGAGATGTAAAGGGTAGAAGGAAATCTAATGGAGGTGGGGCTATGTTCTACAAGCACGATCCTTCAGTAGATTCTCAGGAGAAGCCTATTGACCAATGGATTTCAAATAAGTTTGTTGTCACCTACAATACTCGTGTTGACGATGGTAACACTTATTGCGAGGATATGTTAAAGCTTGCTTTATTGTTTGGAGCGCACGTCTATCCTGAAAGAAACGTACCTATTGTTATTGAGAAGTTTAGGGACTGGGGATATGAAGGGTACTTGCTTTCCGATATTGACGCTAATGGTAAGTTAGCCACTGCCCCAGGACGATACACTGGAGAGGCGGATAAGGAACAGATATTCACTGAGTTCATGAACTACATCAAGGTCTTTGGAAGAAGTGATAACCACTTAGAGATGCTTGAGGAGTGTTTAGAGATTAACGACCCTACCGAGATGACCAATTATGACTTGTTTGCAGCAGGTGGTATGGCATTGCTTGGGTCAAAATCCGCACTACCAAAGTATATGCAGGAGATGAACGAGGTTAGAACGATGAATGACTTGTTAGAATTTTTTGATTAATTTGTTTCATATTAGGGACATTTTTTATATTTGCATTTGATGTTGAAGTTTACGCCAATTATCTCATTCCCTTCTGACAGGATTCCTAAGGAAGAGAAAAACTCTTTGAGTTACATTACACAGGTAGCTCAGGCAATCTATTCTCGTTGGTATAACGGAAGAACATTGTATGGTCAGACGGCTACTGGATGGTTCCAAATGATGACTGACTATGGTGAGGGAAGGCAAAGTTCTGCTCCATACCGTGATTGGTTCTTGGGTGTTCAGAATGATAAAAACTCTCCAGTTAACAGAATGACTCAATATGCTCGTAAGGCATATACCAATGTTAGTTATGACATTGTAAGCCCTGCGCCAAAGTATGTTGCTGTTATTAAATCTGTTCTTGCTGCATCTGATTTTAAAGTTAAATGTGAGTCTCTTACTCCTACTTCTCAGTTTGAAAAACAAAAGCAGAAGTGGAGATTGTATTATGAAGAGAAGTTGTTAAATCCTCTTAGAGAAGAATTAGGGTTAGAAAAAGTAGTTCTACCTTGGGTTCCTCAAGATGAGATGGAGTTAGATATGTATGAGAAATATCAAGGGTTTAAGTTACCTCTTGAAAATGCTATGGAAGATATAGCTAAGCATACATTCAATATTAGTGATTGGGATAAGATACGTTTAAAGACGATTGATGGTTTGACTCAAACTAACTTTGCTGTTGGTCAGGTTTATGCAGATAAGGATGGTGTTACAAGAATGAGGTACATTAACCCTGCGGCATTCGTTACTGCTTATATAGATGAAGATGAAGAAGCTGAACCATCATTTGCAGGTCACATACAACGTGTTCGTATTGGTGATATTAAAGATAAGTTGTTGGAGCTTGGCGCACAGCCTCAAGAAATTGAAGGATTGGCAAGAATTTACTACGAAACTCAAGGATACACTGATAAGGACTTTAATTTTAATAGAAAAGATCCTGTAACTGGAAGATATGTTTGGGAAGACTTCTCTGTTGATGTCCTTCACTTTGAGTATCGTGCCAATGATTACGAATACTTTACTAAGCGTCAAACTAAAGATGGTAAGATTGTTTATCAAGATGAAGAGTTTGGTGTAACCAAGAAACCTTATGCTGATGGAAGATTACGTCAAACTGATGTTACTTGTATTCAGAATGTTTACGAAGGTAAATACATTTTAGGATCTAAGTTTGTTTATGACTTTGGATTGCAAAAGAATATCATGAGAGATTCTCGTGGTAATGCAGTTCTTTCATATTACTTTGAGCGTGTCCCAGGAAAGTCTATCGTTGAAAGATGGAAACCACACTTGGATTCATTAATGCTCACTTGGATCAAGTTGCAAGCCGCTAAATGGGCTGCTGCTCCTAAAGGTATTGTTGTTGATATTGGATTGCTTGCTAATATGGACTTGGGTATGGGAGCTATGTCTCCACTAGAGCTTGTTCGTATTCGCAGACAGACAGGTAATCAATTCATTAACTCTAAGACTGACATCTTGAATAAGGGTGGTAATATGCCTATTGCAGAATTACCAGGTGGTATCGGTCCTCAATTAGAGGAGTGGTTGACTTGCTGGCAAGATGATATGAATAGAATCATGGACTTAGCTGGTATCACTCCAACCATGGCTGCTATGCCAACTACTCCTACTGAAAAAGGATTAGGTGTTAGTGAGATGGAAGTGGATGCTACTAACCACGCTCTATTCCCTTTGAAGAAAGCTATTATGAGATTGAAGGAGAAGGCTGCTAAGAAGGCTATCCTAAAGACTCGTACAAATATGAAGTTTGATAAAGAGGTTCATAAGTATTATGCTAGTTTGCTTGGTGATGAAAAGATTGCAGCGTTAGATGCTTTTGAAGACTTGACATTGGAGCAGATTGGAATTAAATTGGTTTCAACTCCAACTAATACTCGTAAGAATCAAATACTTCAAGCTGCATTACAATCTATGCAAGCTGGAAAGAATGGCGTTATTGGAATTACTCTTGCGGATTACTTGTTTATTGAGAAAGAGCTTGAGCATGATAACGATGAGTTTGCTGCTTGGTATATGACTATTGCAGAGGAACGTCAGCGTAAGGTTAAGATGGAAGAGGCTATGCAACAGCAACAAATGAACGCTCAACTACAAGCTCAGGCTGCTCAACAAGCTGCTGAAGCTAAGGCTGCTGCTCAACAAGCCCTTGAGCAAATGAAGCAGGCTTCTATTATGACCGAGTATCAGCAGAAGGCTTTGCTTGAAGAAATTAAGCATAATCATAGAATGGCAGAGCTTGCACAAGAGGGGCAACTTGAGAAGCAGAAAGATGTCGAGATTTCGGGGAACTTATAAAAACAAAAAATAAATAGGCTATGGAAAATAATGATTTAATTATCCCTGCGGATTTGCAGGCGAGAGCAATGGTTGATGGTTGGTCAGACAGTCAACTTAGAGATGAGGCGATGAAATTAGAGGTGAACAATCAACCTCCTCCCATTGATCCAGGAGTTCCAGATTTAGAAGCTCCAGTTGCTCAAGTTAGTGCTGACGAAATCAATCAGCTAACAGGAAATGATAGTAACCATATCCCTCCTGTTGAACCCACTCCAGCTCCATCAGGTTTAAACTTAGAAGAGTTTGGCGTATCTAGCTACGAGGAGCTAAAGGCTATCGTAAATAAGGCTAAGGAATACGAGCCGATCGTTGAGAAGTATAAGCAGTATGACCCAATCATGCCTTATCTTAATGATGTTCAAAATCCTTTTGCTAATGACACAATCAATCGCTTAAATAACTTTGTTAAGAACACAGGTATTAGTGACTTGAGTATTGCATCTACAATTCTTGCTACAAGTAATGATGAGTTGAAAGCTAACCCTGTAAAGGCTATGGCTATCATGGAAGTGTTGAATGATCCAGACTTAGCTAACCTTGGTTTGAATAACTTGATGCAATACGTTGCAGATAAAAACAACATTGACATTGATTCAACTTACGATTCATTGGATGATATGCCAGTGAAAATGCGTGTAGAATTGCAGAAAACGCTAAAAAGTATTGAAAACAAGCGTCAAGAGTTTGATACAAAACAAGATTACTTTGGATATTTGCAAAACCAAAGAACCCAACAGGAGCAGGTGATGGCTCAAAGAATGGCTACTTGGGACAATGTCTTAAATGACATGGGGTCTAAAGTTAAGTCCATTCCTGTTAAGGTCGAACTCGAAAACATCGGGGAGGTAACTTTAGATTATGCGGTAAGCAAAGAAGATCTAAATAAGTTGATGCCTGATGTTCGAGCTATAGTTGGAAGCTTAAATCCTGACGAGGATGGCATAAGTACGGTTATGAAGGTTCTAGAAAACCGGGTATGGTTAGATAATAGAACTAAAATTATCAAAGAAGCTATCAAGACTGCTGAAGGGAGAATCCGTGAAGCAGAGGTACAGAGAGTACATAATGGAGGTTCAGTGGTAAATCGTACAGACGCTCCTTCCAGCGGACCAAAAACAAGTCCTCACCTAGAAGCTACTAAGGCGTACTTAGGTATAAAATAAAAAAAATAACTTTAAAAATTAAAAAAAATGGCTATTGTATATAACAATCCAGCTGCTTTGCCCCAGGGGTATGGCACAGGTGCTGACTCTTATGGTCAACACAACATTTTGTCATCTATTGACGCTCTTCCTCCAGATGTTTCTACTAAATTGTTTAAGCGTTTCGGTGGACAAGGTTTGGACATCTTGAATCTTTTGATTGCTCAAGGTGCTAAGCGTGTAGTTAACAACTCAAATGGTGCTTTTCACTTTGAAGAAGACCGTTACAATCAATCAATCACAGTTTCTAATGAGCCTGCTGCTGGTACAACTGTCACTATCCGTACAGCTACTGGGGATTTGGATCAACCTTATGTTGTTCCTGGTGACTTGTTGATTCGCATGAGTGATTTTGTTCGTTTGCGTGTTAATACTGTTACTCCTGAAGTAGGAACTAATGGATATTATGAAATTTCTGCTAGCTCTATTTCTGGTGCTTCAGTTGATATTGCTCAAAACGATGTTTTAGCTATCTATTCTTCTTCTTTTGGTGAAGATACTGCTCAGCCAAACGCTAAGGCTACTTACTGGTCTCGTTTCTATGCTCCAATGCAACGTCACAAGACTTCAGCTAAGATCACTGGTGATGCTTTGACTGATAAGGTTTTCCCAGTAATGATGGACGATGGCAAGACTTTGAAAGGTTTCCACTCACACTTGTTTGCACAACACGAATATCGTCACTTGTTGGGATTGGTTGGTGCTATGATTTTGGGTAAAGCTTATACTCCAAGTGCATTTTTGACTTCTGGTAACATGATGGATCCTGATGGATACAACAATAGTTCTTATGCACAAGGTATGGTTGATACTTTTGAAAATAGAGCTGTAACTACTCCATGGGATATTGGTACTGGAGACACTTTTGATATCCAAGCAATTTATACTTTGATTGCAGATATGAAAGCTAATTGGACTGGTAACGATTTGATTGGTTTGTTCTGTAAGGATTTGTATCAAGCTTTCGAGCAAGATGTTAGCCTTGGTAATTCAAACTTCTTAGCTAATACCAACATTGCTTCTACTCGTCAAGAGTCTGCTAAAGTAATCTTTGGTGACAATCAAGACTTTGAAACAATGATGTCTACTTTCGCTTTCTCTACCTTGACTTTGAATGGTAAGAATTTGAATGTTAAGTCATTTGATTTGTCTTATGACCCTACTTTGTTTGGAGCTGGATCAAACAACAAGTTCGCAGGAATGGGATTTGTTATGCCTGCTGAAAAGCAAGCTGACGCTTCTGGTTTGTTGCGTAACACAGTTGAGTTGATCTACAAGTCAATGGATGGTGAAGATCGTTTCATGAAGGTTTGGGATGATGGAGCTGCTTCTCCACGCAGACTTGGACCAAATGACAACTATGTAATCTATATGTTGACTCACTTCGGTTTTGACTGGTTCAAAATTGAGCAGTGTGGTTTGCTTTACAGAGATTAATTTCTCTAACGAATAAAAAGGGGGAGTGTGAAAACTCCCTCTTTTACTCTTTTAAAATAAAACAAAAAACAAAATAAATTATGTTATACAGAGATGGTATACGCTTAGAGCGTGAAGACTTGCAAGAACATATTGAAATCTTGCAACAAAAGTTCCCTACATTTTTCAGAAAGGAAAGTCCACTTCCAATTAAAATTGATTATATTAAGTCAGCTAAATTTTATATTGACTTATTTAGACCAGGTGGAGAAACATCTGCTGGTAGAGTTTTAAAATCTCCACAACCTAAAAAAATAAAATCTTATGGATTTGATGTAGATGACGGATTTAAAACTGAAGTTCGTTATTCTGAAAAAGCTCCTTCAACAAAAGGTGGAGATATTAAATGGGTTAATTCTTTAATAGAAATATCATCAGAAACAATATTAAGACCTTCCGTTGATTTAGAAAAATTGATTTTTTTATGGTTTTATTCTGATAATTTCGTTAATAATTATTGTGAAAATAAGAGAAAAGACGCTAAATTTGAGTTTATTATCCCAGAAGTTCAAGTAGAATCTAAGTACGATAATATCAAGTACCGCAGACGTTTGGAGGATGAGATTTTGATTGAAGATACTCGTATCTCCTACGATTCTTTGAAGTCTATCGCTAAGCTTATGAATATTAGCTTGAGAGGTGAAGAGAAAGTTGATCGTATTACATTCTTTGATAACTTAGTTAATAATCCTTCACGAGTTAAAAACTATGACGCTATCAAGGGTAATCAAGTTCCCGAAAAGGGAACTACTGTTGACGAGGTTGTTAGCTTGACTAATGTAAAGAACTTGGTTGCTAGTTTGGTTGACGGATTAAAGTTGTTTGAAGATGAGAGTGTCAATAAATGGAGAATCAAGGGTCCTGGAAAGGCTAAATACCTTTGCGATGTAGATGGAGACTCAGAAGAGGCTAAAATGTTTAACCTTGTAGAGTACGTTTCTAACAATCCTGAAGCGTTTGAAATCGTTAAAGGGTTGGTGAAATAAAAGTAATTAAAAAAGTCTTAAAAGGGGTTAGGTTTCTTAGCCCCTTTTTTTTTATTTTTGTGTCTAAATCTTCATATTTTATGGCTATAAATATCGGTCTTTATTTTGATTGCGCTTCAAAGAAGACATACGTTAAAGATACAACTAATTACAATACAGAAGTACCATCAGGTGTTAGTGTTATTGGTCTTGGTGATTTAATGGGTCCTGGAAATACTTTGGTTTTTAGTAAACTAAGTATTGGTACTCCTCTTATTGCTGTTGATGCAGATCCAAGAGTTTCTGACTTATATAACTTGCCTACATTAGTGGGAGGTACAGGAGTTGTTCCTGGAGCTTATACTCTTAATTATAGTAATTACTATTCATTTGTAAATAATAACAATCCAGGTACTCAATACATTACGTTTCTTTTAACTAATGAGTTGTTAATTCCTTCTGTAGATTTAACGTCTATTTGGGCTGTTGGTGATTCTTTTACTTTAGCTTCTTGTACGGAAGTTGCAAATGATGGTACTTATACTATTCAAGCCATAGAACTTACAGGTTCATCTACTAAAATTACAGTGTCAGGAACGCCATTTACTGTTGGTGCTGGTGAAGATACTGCTGCTGTTTTTACAACAAATAAAGAAATTGCAGTTGTTGTTGATAAAGTTTATACATACACTGCTTGTTCAACTACTGTTACTCCTTGTGTAAGTGCTAACTACGATTGCACTTCTACTCCATTTGGTAACATCACCTTTGAGAATAGCACAACTTTACCAACAGGAGTTGTTATTGATAGCAATGTATTTACTATTTATTATCCAAACGGATTGGATTTCACTCAATCTCCTAATCCTGGATATAACGATGAAAACCCTGTTATTGCTAATAATGTAAATTCAGTTTATATCTCTACATTAGCTACAGGTACTTGGAGTGCTAAGTTGGTGTTAAATACATCTCAAACTCAAACAGACGGATTGGTTTTAACTAATTCATCTTCTGTAGTTAAGGAGTTTAATGTAAGCTGCACAAGTAATATGTGCGGATTGTCAAGTTGCTTAACTAAGTTGAAGGATCGTCATATCTCTTACTTGAAGTCTTCTTCAGTTAGCCCATTGCAACAATATGTTGACAATGTTCAGTTGTTGTACACTATGGCTAAAGAGGCTCAGGCTTGTGGGGATAAGAATACTTATGAGAAGTATATTTCTGAAATATTTGATGTTGTTAAGCAAACTGAAACTGATTGTGGTTGTGGATGTTCTGGCTCTTGTTCTGGTTCTTGCTCTTGCGGAGATTGCGGTAGCGATTGCGGATGTGGAGAGACTGGACCTACTTGGGTGAATAATACTGGAGTTGATATTGCCAGCTTGTTAGAAAATTTGGAAGGTATTCCTGATCAAGTTGAAGCTCTTCAAGGTTCTGTAGATAGCTTGACTGAAAATGTCAATCTATTAAACGAATGGACTGGTATTGAAAACTTTGATCCAGAGAATCCTAATTTGTACACTATTGTTTCTAATTTAGAAACAGGTTTAGGTACAGTAGAAGGTCAAGTTGATGTAAACTCAGGAGATATTACAGCTCTTCAAGACCAAGTAAATACATTAGAGTCTGAAGTTGCTGCATTGCAAGATGAGATTGCTAATTTTAGCCCATCAGATAGTGAGATTTCTATCTATGAGTTGATGAATAATGATGGATCTAAAAAATGTGTTTGGCAAGCAACATCAGGCACTGCAAATAGTTCTTCTTCATATAGTTTGACTATATCAGGAGATGTAACTACATTTTTAAACAATGAATTTATATCTTTCTATAATCCTGAAACAGCATCTTGGTTTTACGGTTATGTTGGTTCATCCTCGTATAATGGATCATCAACTAGTTTAACAATTAGTTTTACTAATAATGACTATCCAAATGGATGTTCTTGGCAAAGTACTAATACTACATTTCCTGTATATAAAGGCGATTTATCTACATCAAATTATAATCTTATAAACACTTTATTGTTATCGAATGATAATTATTGGAAGAATTTAGATGATACTCATAAATATTGGAGTAAGATAAAAGCTAGTTTTATTATTAATGAACCAAGCGTAATTCCAACAGGGTTAATAGATGTTTTCATTGTTAAAAATGTAACAGCCAATAAATCAATTATTTTTAGGGATATTCCTTGTGGCGCTGTTGTAGACTTAGAATTGAGTTTTGAGAAAAAATATAACTCTACTGAATCTGAATATGATTGTGTTACTGTTATTGATTGTAAATATAATACAAGTCAAAATATTGCAATATCTGATAATAATGAATTATTATTTGGTGGATTTAGTGGGTTTAATCCTAAGTTTGGTTACGGATTAGATTTGTATTTCTCAACAGGTTCTTTAGAATTATCTATTTCTGATACTGAAAGTACAGTTTCTGTTCAAGATGTAAATAATTCAATAGGCACTAATAATTCTAATCGAATTTTCAGTAGAATAGCATCAGGACCAAATTATTTAAATAGTCCTTCTTCAAATTTCTTTACAGGAGATGTTGTAGAAACGATATTGTTTAACGAAACTAATTTAAATATTACATTGTTAAACATAGAGCAATCTTACGGTAAAATGCCAGTAGCATAATATGAATCTACAAGAGATATTAAATAACGTATATGCGTCATTAGGAAAGGATCAATATGGGGGTTACGTGACCCCCGAATCCTATAATGAGGCTATCAGATATGTCAACCTTGAGCAAATCAACGACCTATTAAAGGTATTTGAAGAGAAGAGGGAGATTACTGATGACTTGATCCCGTTTGTTAAGACAATAGGTGATTCAGGTTCAGTTCCTTTAAGACAGGATAACTTTGGTTATGTTGATATTCCTGAAGACTATTGGTATTATATACGTTCTCATTTCTCTACATTTGAAGCTGAGGATTGTGACACAGCGGTATCGCAACTAAGACCTATTGAATTCTTAAATCAAGCAGATTTTGGATACAGACTTGGCACAGAGATATTAAAACCTACTGTTAAACGTCCTATTGCGGCTATTCAGAATAATAAGTGGCTGGTTCAGCCTGTAACTAATCAGCCTATTGTGTTCACATATCTTCGCAAGCCTGTTGACCCTAATTACGATTACGATATTATAGATGGAGAGGTTATTTACTTACCTCCAGGAACAAATCATGCAGATGGCTCTCCTAGCACTTCTGTAGAGTTTGAATATCCTGAGTCAGTTAGATTAAACTTGATTCAATTAATCGTGAAATACTTTAGTATCAATATCAGGTCTGAATTTAATATGCAGACTTTGGATATACAGAAGGGGCAGCAGGGTACTTTATAAAACAACTTAGATGATTACTAAAAGACAATTAATAGAGACAATACAAAATCGTCTAGCATCTGGGGATGTTACTGATGATCTTAGAGGAAAGTATCCTTACCAAGTAATTGCTTATGTATTAAACTTAGCTTATACTGACGCTGTTTTTGGTAATCCTAACGCAAAGAAGGATTTGTCTGTTAGATACACAGCTACAGTAGCTTGTAATCATGGACAGTATTCAGCAAAGCTTCCTGTATTACCTTTGTTGGGTAGTGAGGGAATAACTTATGTTGAAGGTTCTGATTGCACTTGGTATCCAATTAGAATGGGTACTACTGAGAATAGAATGATGAATATCATAAAGCCTCAGACTAATTTGGTTACTTGTTATATGAGAGGTCATAAGCTTTACTTTAATACTAAGCCTACTGATACTATTAATCTTGACATAGTACCTAACGTTGCTGATATGGATGATGATGATATTATCTCAATACCAGGTCAAGAGGCTAACATCTATAACATGGTTATTCAGATGATTATGCAGACCAATACTAAGCCTGAAGAGGTTTACAACAATGGTGTTCCAGATAGTGACAAACCTAATAACCCTGCTAAGTAATGAAAGATCCAGTTAAAAATATAACTCACATAGTTCTTACAGCGATTAACCGAATGAAAAACTTTGGTTACTCAATGAATGACTATGATTGGGTGGAGCAATTAGCTATCGAATTTTATCAACATAAATTAAGCGCATTTAATATGCCTTCAGTTGTTGCTGAATACGTTGATGTAAATGCTAACACGAAGATATGGGCTATGCCTGCCGATTATATCAGATACACTAAGGTTGGATATAAGACTGGTAACAGGGTTTGGACTTTGGGTGTTGACCCTACTTTAGCGTTTCAAGAGCCTGATGTTTGTGGGACTATTGAGGAAGCTCAGTCTAACCCTAACTACGGAAACAGTAGCGGATTCTGGATTGCAGAGGGTTTCTACAACGGAACTTACTACGGACCTATATATACCGCAGGTGGTGGATTTAATGTCAATTACTACAGGGTAAATGACAAGGAAAGATATATTCAATTTGCAGAGGCTCTTCCAAATGGGAAGGCTGTTATTGAATACCTCAGCTCGGGTAAAAATGTATGTGGTAATACATTGATTCCTCTTGCTTACTTCGATGCTTTCCAAAAGTATTTGTTGTGGCAGATGTGCGAATTAAAGCCTGAATTGATTAACTTAGCAAAGGATAGAGAACGTCAATATACTGATGCTATGTGGGATGCAAACATTGTAGCTAAGGCTCCATTGGTGGATGAAATCATGGATACTATTTACGGAGCTAGCGGATTTAATATTAGATAATTTATTATGCAAGGTCAAGATATTACATTTTTGGGTGGGATGAACACTGACGATGACGTTAGGTTTGTATCTCAAGGTGATTATAGAAGCTCTACATATGCACGTTCTGGTTCTGCTGAGGATCAGAACATGGGAGCTATAGAGAGTATGCCTGGAAATGTAGTTATTGACAACGCTGACTATCCTGATGGTGTTAATACCGTTATTGGTTCAGCTAAGTGGATTGAGAATAATAGTATCATTTACTTTGTTTTTAATGATCAGGATAACCATTCTATTTGGACTTATAAGCTAGATACAAAGGAGATTAAGAAGGTTATTTCAAATTTAACAGTTACTATTATTTTACCTCCACCTTTAGATCCTTTAACAACGGAAACATACGCAGGAGAAGCTTTAAATTTCAAGGTTGAGAATAAGATATATCACGCTAATGTAATTGACAATCTTCTTTATTGGACTGATGGTGTTAATCCTCCAAGAAAGCTTGATCTCAATATGGCTATTAAGTTTATTGAGAGTGGCGGATTAAGTGAGGAAGGATATAATCCAGCTTCTTTTTCAAGTGTAGAAGAGGCATCTAAGACAATGGATGTTCTAAAAGCTCCTCCCACTTTTGTTATTGAGGCTGAATATCAAACTAATCCTGATAAGAATTTTAATAAGCTTTACGGAAATCAATACCAATTTAGATACCAATACGTTTATGAGAATAACGAAGAGTCTAAGTGGTCAATGATTTCTAAACAGCCATTTCCAAATATTTCTGAATTTGTTGCTGGTAGAAATACTATTGATGCTTTAGCAGATAATGAAATTAAGCTAACATACAATACAGGAAGTGTAAATGTTAAGCAAATAAACTTTGCTTATAGAAGAGGAGAGAATGGTAATTGGTTAATATTTAAACAGCTTGATAAAAAACAGGAAGGTAATTTAACCCCTTATCAACAAGAGGAGTTAGTATTTGATGATAATACAGCCCCACAAGGAGCTACATTAACAGATATTCTTTACGATAATGTTCCTCAAACAGCACAATGTCAAGAAATACTTTCAAATCAATCATTAGCTTATGGTAATTTTTATGCTGACTATGATTTAGTTGATAATATACAAGTTACTACAGAAAGAAAACTTACTGAGTTATATTACGCAAATTCAACATCTATTAAAAATTTTGAATTAAGGAATGTTCCTGAAAATGGATGTTTTTTATTTTTTTACTTTAATTCTGGATTCTATTTAGAAGATGGGGATATAATTGTAATTAGACTTGCTAATGTAAATAGTATAAATGAATATAAAAATTATTATTATACTGCTACGGCTCAAGATACTCAATGGGGTTTAGATGCTGATAATGAAATAAAATACACGAATTTAATAAATAATATTGTATTAGATTTTAATTCAAGATACCCAGAATTAAATTCGTCAGCTATTTTTAATGCTAATGAAGCTTCAATTCTTTTCAGCAATTATTATTGTAATCCGGAAATTGATTACTTAGGAAGAACTATAATATATAAAAATAATAAATGTAGGAAATCATTAAAAAAAGGAAGTAAAAAGGTTTTTGGTATTCAATATTATGATAGAGGGAATAGATCAAATACAGTACAGACAACTCCTGAAATGATATTAGAAGTGCCTCTTCCTGGGCAAGAAGATTTATCTTCATTTGAACATAATATAAATCAATTTGGTCAAAGTCAATCAGCTTATACTATAAACCCTAAATTCACTATTAATCACGCACCTCCTGATTGGGCTACTCATTATTCTATTCTTGTTAAAAAAGATGAATTAATTAGTAGTTTTATGCAAACTACCGTAACTGACATTTCCTATATTCCTAATCAAGTTAATACATTAAAATTACAATTAGATAAAGTTCCTTCATTAAATGATATTGATTATTACACGTCATCATACAAAGGAGCTACATTTTATCATACTCCATCTAAAGGAGATCGAGTTAGATTTATTACAGGTGAATTTTTAAAAACACCTATATGGTTATTATCTTCAGTTGATTTACAAGTTATTCCTAATAGCTATAATTATTCTTATACTGAATTAGAAGTTTTAGAATATCAAGCTGATACTAATTCAATAGTAGTTAATGATTTTGATTATACTAATATATTAGGAAATTCTTCAGGAGCAATAGGTTCTTTAGTTGAAATATATACTCCTAAAAAAGATACCGCTGAAGATATTTGGTATGAAATAGAAAAGTTTGATATTATAGGTAGTGGAAATTTTAAATACCATGCGGGAAGTACACAAAATCAAACAGCTGATCAACCTGCTATTATCGAGTCAGATTATGGAGATATTTATTATAGGCAAAGAGATTTAGCTACTGGAATGGTGTTTTTAAATTACAACACTTATACTGACATGACATCTGATGCGAACAATCGAGTTTTAAATTCTTGGATGTGGATTAAGTCAGGAGTTAATAATGAATTCACATTTGCTTTTAATGAATGGTATAATCAAATATATCCAGCGGAAGGATCCGAAGAAGGAGGTTTTCATTATTTTAATTTACCAACTATAATATCTAGAATATATTTTATAGAAGATTTTAACTATAGCGACTACTATGTATCAGATGGACACGGAAGAGGAAGGATAGGTATTGAGAATAATAAAACTAAAAGAACTCATTACAAGACTGGAGTTATACACTCTGCTCCATATGTTATAGGTTCATATATCAACGGATTATCCTCTTTTGACACATTGGGTAACGCTGAGTATTTAGATGACACCTTTGGTCCTATAAATCGCTTAAAACAAGTCGGATATACATTAAAGGCTTTGCAAGATCGTAAGGAGGTTAGTATCTATGTTCAAAGATCATACGCTACTTCTGGAGATGGTTCAGGTCAGTTGGCTTACACATCAAAGACTTTTGGAGGTGTTAATCCTTCAGAAACTTTGTACGGATGTGTTCATCCAGGCTCAGTCCTTGTGATTGAAAATGATATGTACTACTACGATTATCATAGTGGCACAGTAGTTAGAAGTTCAGCTAATGGTCAGTACGATTTATCAGGTCTTAAATATAAATTCAACTATTGGTTAACAAATCAAACAACGATAATAGGTTCGGTTGAAAATAAGAATATTTTAGGGGAGCCTTACTATTCAAAATACGAGCCTATTGCATTTGTTGATGAGACTAATTCAGAGTACACTTTGAATTTTGTTAAGTATTTTTACCCTGTTGATAAACCTGCTCAAGTATTAGGCAACAAGATATATTACGAATATGATAGTAATATAGCCCCTGTGTTTGATTATATGGAGGATCGTTGGAAAACATTTGTTGACTACGATTTGTATTGGGCTGAAACGCTTGGAGCGAATGTGTTCACGTTTAATCAGGAGGATTTGTATGAGCATAATATTGCAGCCTTAGAGGATGGCACTCCAAATGAATTAACTTTCTACGGAGAGCAAAAGACCATGAGCATTGACTTTGTTATGAATGACCAGCCTATCTTGATTAAGCGACCATTGAGTATAGGATTGAGATCTAACAAGTTGTTTGATTTGACCGAGGTTTCAACAAAGGCTACGTCATCATATCCTGCGATGAAATCTAAGTTGTTCCCTAAAAACTTCAAGTTGAAGGAAGGATATTGGTGGTCAGCTTATTTGAGAGATATGACAAATATCATAGCCGCAAAACCATCTCAGAATACTGAGGCGAAGGCTTTGATTAACGGAAGGGAATTAAGAGCGTTTGCTTTGTTGCATAAGATTGAATATACAGGTAACGAAAAAGCTATATTGTTTGACGTTAAATGTAGCTATGTACCAAGCGAAGCGTTTATATAAAGTGAAAACTTTTTTAGGAAAATTGATTAAAAATTATTTAATTTGCAAGTGATATGATAGATCCAATGACCGCAATGATGCTTGTTAACGCTGGGCTTAGTGTAGCTCAGGGGGTACAAGGATTTGCTCAACAGAAAAAGGCTAACGAGGAGTTAAAGAAATTGAAACGCCCTGATATGGTTATTCCTGAAGAAGCTAAAAGAGCTTTGGGTATTGCTCAATCTATTGCTTCCGATAGAAATCAAGGTCTTGAGGAAATGGAGGCTGGATTAGATGCAGGAGTTGCTAATTCTATTGGTCAGATTAATAGACAGGGTGGTTCATTGGCGGATAGATTGGCTGCTATTGCTGGAGTTACTGCCGATGCTAACTCTCAAAAGAGAGCAGGTAGATTCCAAGCAGAGCAACAAAATATAAATAACTTGCAGAGTTATCAACAGCAATTAGGTCAAATGGCTAATGAGCAAAGATTAGTACAGCAGGATCAGTTGAATAAATATGCTCAGCAAGTTCAGAGTTTGCAAGGTATGGCAGGGGCAGGACAACAGAATATGATGCAGGGATTGCAAGGCTTAGCAGGTACAGCGGCTCAAGGTTTGTCATACAAAGGACAGATGAACATGATGGATAAGCAGTATCAGAATGATTTGAATTTGATAAACGCTCAGAATGGAGTTGGTGGAACAAAGGAGGCTGCCGTTCCTCCTACTACAATGCTCCCTAAATCATTTGATATTAATACTCCTGCTAATACTGCGGATATTGAAAAATTAATGGCTGACCCTAATACTTTAAGTATGTTGAATACGGCTATGTCAAGAGGAGTTCCTGGCAAAAATATACAACTAGAACAAATGATGAAAAACCCTCAAACGGCTAGTATGCTTTTATCAATGATGGCTCTATAACATCAAATGTTAAATTAAATAGTAATATGGCGATATTAGATTTTTTAGTTCCCGATTTAGCTCCAGAACAATATAGTTCAGGACAAGGTACAGGATATGCCCAACAATATGATTTGGGTGCGCCAAACCCTTTTGATGTTGCGCAAGACTATATGAATAATATGCTGCAGCAAAAGAAGTTGGAGCAGGAGAAGGATTTACTAAATGAGAAAACACGCCAAGAGAAATTAAATCAATATATTTCTAGTATTGAGTATGATCCTAAGTGGGAGATTGCCAGGGCTGATTTTGAGAATAAAGTAAACGAGATTGGTGATTTTGTTTCAGAGTGGAGAGCTTCAGGCAAGCCTATTAATCAAGATTTCAACATGGAGTTGAATAAGCGAAAGGCTGAATTGAACACCATGAAAAGTGAAAACGAAAAAGCATTTGAAACATATAATAAAAACATGCAGACAATGCTTGCAGGTTTGGGTAAAGATTATACTCAAGAGGATATAAAGGCATACGAAAAATCTGTTACAGATGCTTACGACAGGGGTGGTATAAATGAAGGATTTAAAACTATTACTACTATAAGACCATTAAAAGAATTTAACGTATCAGGACATTTCTCGGCTAATTTCCCAAAACCCGAAAGCTCTGCTGATGGTAGAACTTCTGATCAAGTAAAAGAAGAGTTAGATAATTACACTAATAATAGATGGATGGATTTAACTCCAGACAGACAACGGCAAATAGTTGATGATTTGTACTATGGTAAGAAGATTGATGAAAATACTCCTGATGCAGCTATAAATTATATTAGAAATAATGTTGTTGAGTTGTATAATCAAAAAAGAGTTGGAGTAGATAAAACAAAACCATTTAGCATAACAGAACACTTCAGTAAAAATTATCCTCAGCCAGAATCATTAGACGCTTTAAATTCGGATCAGTTAAAATCTGAATTAGATAGTTACAACAATACTCGATGGGCTGATTTAGATGCGACTCAAGAACAAAACTTGATAAATAATTTATATGATGAGGGGTTGATTGAAAATCCAACAAAAGAAGAAGCTAAGAACTATACACGGAATGTAGTAGATTATTATAACAGAAAAGTTAAAAGGCAAGGTAGAGTAGGTTCTAAGGGTTACGCAGAGAAAACGGCTGAGAAGACTATATTAGAGCCATTTAAAGAATATAAAACCACTGGTTATAAAGATGGTTATAGTATAAATATACCTAAGTCTGCTGAATTTATTAATGAAAATGGTGAATCTATTTACATTAGACCAAATAGAGTTTTACCAGTATCAGGTAAAGGCGTTGTATTGGAAGGTAAAAGATTAGTTCAAGGTGGTGATAAAGGATATTTTGAAACAAAAAAAGAGGCTGATGATGCTCTTGCTGAATGGGAAAAAACTAATTCTGGAAACACAGCTAATGTAGAACAAGACCCTGAAACTAAAAAGTACATTATTGTAACAGGTGTTAAAGAAACTATTAGAATTGGTAAAGGTAAAAATGCTGATGAGAATTTAGCCACATTTAAAGCTAATTTTGGTAAAGATTTAGTTGAGGAGTTTGAAAAGTTAGGTGTAGAAAACGATAAGGCTGAGAAAAAACCAGCAGGAACTTGGATGAAAACACAATTTTACGGACAGGTTGATTATTCAAATAAATAATATTTAATAAATGAACGAGGAGTTAATTGATAAAATGTTTGAAGATGCTGTAGCTAATGGCTATAGCAAGGATAGAAATTCTTTTGTTAATCTATTAAATTCAGATACAGAGGTTTTCTCTGATATGTATATAAAGTTTGGTCAAGGTCAAATGAACCAAGACCAATTTAGGAGTGTAATAACTCCAAAAAAAAAAGAGTCTTCGCAAGTTGGCTCGCAGAAAACCCAACAATCCAGTGGCTCAAAGCCTGCCCAATCTTCGGGTAAGAGTTTTGCAGGTTCAATAGATTATTTAGACCAAGCTCCTAAGTTTGGTGAGATTCCTACTGCTCCAAAAGTGCCAGGTACAGAAACAGTAGTCCCTGCTCAAAAGACTACAAAAAAGCCTGAAACTCAAAAAAGAACTATTGTAAGAGGGGAGGAGGCTGACCAAGCTATTGATGAATCATTAAAGCCTCAACAAGCTGTTTCTGAATCTACAAAACCAATTTTTACTCCTCCAGCTCCAATGACTGTTGAAGAAATGGAATTGCAAAAGGTTATTGAAAAGGAGAAAGCTAAACAACCAGAACTTATTAACTTTCAGGATATTGAGAAGTTGTATTCAGACCCTGAAAATGAAACATCAAAGTATTATGAGATGTTTTTGCAGAACGCTAAAAACTCTCAGAAAGGTGATATTGAATACGGAAAGAGATTAAGAGATGCTTATGCTGCTGAATTTATAGATCCTGAATTTGAGAATGAATATAGAATATCTAGCGATATAGATAATCTAACTCAAAAGATGAACTCTGAATTAGCTTCTTTATATGAGAAGGCTAAAACAGATCCAAATGCAGCTAATTTATTTGAATCTAAAAAGAATGAGTATTTTTCCCTTATATCTAAAAAACAAAATGAATTAGATGCAGCTAGAGAGCAAACTAATCAAGGGTATAAAAATAGAATTGCAGAGATTGACAAATTGTTTCAAACAGGAGAGGCGGCATTAAGAGAAGAAGGATTATTGGATGAGAAGAGAGAGTTGCAAAGAAGAATGGGTATTATTGAGTTAGCTAAAAACCCAGGTAGTTTAAAAGATAATATAGGGCAGGTTCAATATAATAAACTTCCAGGGGCTACGGCTCAGGACAAGTTGATTAATTACCTTAACTCAAGGCTTACTGCTTATGACCGCTTCTATAACGCAGATAAAGAGGCGGATTCTCTTCCTCGGGAAATGAGGAATAAAATAAAGGATTCTTATTCAAAACTACAAGGTGAGTTAAAAGACTTGTATTACCTTACATCATTAAAAAGGTTTGTGAATCCTGAAGATAGACCTGGATTTTGGGAGGCTACAGGAGAGAAGTTTGCAAAAGAGTTTTTAGCAGGAGGTTTAGATTTTACTGATAATGCTCAAATGCACTCAGAGAATTTACAAACCATTGCTAAAAACGCAGGTATTTCATTTAGTGATAAGGATAAGTCATACATTGAAACAACAGCTGCTCCTGCTGATCCTTATAGCTCTGAATATTGGGGAGATCTTTTTGGTACTACTTTAAGTTTTGGCGCTAATCTAGCAGTAAGCGCTCCTTTCGGGAACACTTCATTAAAGGTTGGGGAGGGTATTGTTAAAGCTACTCCAATGTTTAGAAAGATTGCTGAGTATGGACTGAAAAGATATTCTAAATTAGGAGGTACTGGACAAAAAATCACTAATACTATTTTCAACTCATTAGATGAAGGTTACAACTTTGAAATGGCTAATCAGTTGATTTATGATGGGGAGAGTGATGAACTTACGTTTTTAACAGGTGTTGGTGGTGCTATTGCTGCAGCTCCTGTAAATAAGTTATTGAGTAAGGCTGGTAAATTAATATTTGGAAAGGTTGATGATGTAACTGAGGCTGTAGCAGGAAAAGCATATACAAAAGAAGAGGCTGCTGTATTAGAAGTTTTGGGAGCGCAGAAGGATGATGTTAGGATGGCATTGCAAGGTTTAACTAAAGAGAACGGAGTAGATGATTATGTTTATATGTTGCAGGGAACTTTTGGGAATAAAGCTCCTGAAGCAATTAAACAAATTCAAAAAGTTGGTGCTGTATTGATTGCAAGACCTACTGGTGAGGTTGCTCAAGAAATGGGTGAGGAATTGACTAGCATATATAAGCAAAGTGATAGTTTTGAAGCCTTTAAACAAGAGTTTTCTAAAAGGTTCCCTAACGCTGATGCTATGACTCAATTTGTAGTAGCATCTTATGTTATGGGTTTGGGATTTGGTGCTGGTAATTATGTCGGAGATGTATTTATATCACAATCTAAAAAGTCTTTTGACCAATTACCTCCTGACCAACAAGAAATAGCCGCAGAAGCAATTAGAGAAGCTACTGAGGATATTAATAAGGCTGATACTGAAACCATAAACGAAATAGAATTGGATGAGGCTTCAAGACCTAAAACAAAAGAGGAGGAGGAATGGTCAGCTAAAGAGGGTGAGATTAAGCAAGGTATTGATAGCAACACTAAAAGGATTAATGAGTTAGATGGTTTAAAGAGCCAAATTTATTCTAACTACAATATCACAGATCCTAAGACTGAGGATATATCTAACATTTCTGAAGAAGATGCTAGAAGATTAGAGATTCTAAATAGTGAGATAGATAAGGCTGATAAAGCTAGGATTAAAGATGAAATTGAATTGGAGTTGCATAACAAGAATAAGCCTGCTGTTGAGCAAGCTCCTGTAAATGCCATTCACGCTAAAGATTTAAAAAAAGAAGAAAATGCCGTACAAGAGCCAAGCACAGAGGAAGTTCTTCCACGCCAACAAGGAGCAACTACAGAAACAGGGGGTGAACCTCAAGGAATGGGACAAGATGTCCAAAGGGAAAAATCTCCCCAAAAAGGTCAAGAAGTCAGCCAAGAGGGTGTAGAAGAAGAGGTAGTTGATATTAAATCTATGTCATCCGATGAATTAGAGAAAAAGCAATATGAAATAGAAAAATCGAAGGATGAAAAAGATAAGTCTCTATTCAATAAAATAGACAAGGAATTAGAGAATAGAGAATGGAAGAGTATTATGAACGCTCCATTAGAATCTATAAAATCTATTTTAGATTCTTTAATAGAGAAAAATAAAACTATGCCTAATGGATTTAGTGCTTATATTGACAACACTGAAGCTAGAAAGGTTAAATCAATCGTAGATAAATACTCTAGAGAAGTTTCTTTAACTGAATCTGAAAAAGATTTTAAAGATGCATTTTTTGGAAACCCATCTTCTTCCTATTCTGATGGTTTAAAACTAAGAGAGTCTGCAAGAGCGTACATGGATCAAGGAGGTTCTTTTAAAGAATTATTGAAAAAAACATCTAATGAATTCGTATCTGATGGGTTCACTGAAGAAGAGGCTGCTGCTGTAATAAAAAGAAAGTTAGATGATGTAAAAAGAGTTAATCAACAAGCTACCCAAGAGGGTGTAACAACATTAAATCAAGAATCATTCTCTGAGGATGTTACTCCAGAGCAAAAAGCTAAAGTAGAGGAGCAAAATCAGAAAGATGAGGATGAGTCTATTAATGAGATTTATGACTTTAATGATGAGATTAAGAGTATTGGAACTAAAGAGCAATTTAAACAATTCCTTAGATCATTAGCTCCTAAAGCCGCTTTTAGCCGAATAGCTTGGCATAATACAAAGAAGCCTGAATTAACACCAAGAGAAGGACAGTATTATACTAATACAAGAAAGAACGCTGAGGATACATATAAGCAAGATAATACTTTTGCAGCCATTGTATTTGGTAACACTCCGAAAAAAGCTTCATTTGATGAGGTTCAGCAAGTTGATACTAATGCAGTAAAAGGGGAGGGGGCGGATATTGTAATTACAGATGATTTATCTCCAGCTATCGGTGCTGATATGAACTATAGAGAGTTTGTACCCACTTCTGCTGAGCAGGTTATTCCTATTGGAACTAAGGAGAATATCGAGGCGTTTAAAGCCTTTGTAGAGCAACAAAAAGCTCCAGAAGTGCAAGCTGCTGAAGAAGTTGCTGTTGAAGATAAGTCAATCATAGACGCAGTTGAAACACTTGCAAATGCGGAAGAAGCTGGCGGCTCTGAAATTACTAAGGCTCAAAAAGAAGTTGCTGAAAAATTAGGAGAAGAAGGTAAAAAACTAGTCGAAATTAATCGTAACTTTGACAAATTAGCCGAGGATTTAGGTTTTATCAAAACTTGTATAATAGAATAATATGAAAACTCAAATAATTGATTCTACAGTCGCATCAATGTTTATGGATGCCTTGGAAAAAGAAATGTTAGCCAGTCATACATATCGTCATTTTGCAACAAAAATGCAAATGATGGGGTATTTTGGTACTCAATCGTTCTTCTTGGGCGAGAGTAATGACGAGCTTACTCACTTTCAAAAGCTTGTTGACTTCTTGAATGATGTAGGATATGAGGCTGAAATGCCTACTATTCCTGCTATCACAACTCAGATTGACTCTTTGATGACTTCTTTGACATCAGCTTTTGAAATGGAGAATGAACTCCTTAATTTCTATGTTGAGATATTTAAGATGAATGACCCGATTAGTCAGCAAATCCTATTAGAGTTCATTGAAATTCAGCGTAAGGCTGTTGGTGAATATGGAGACTTGATTGCTCGTTTAGAAATCATTAAAGATGATCCTTGTGGATTTATTATCTTTGACCAAGAAATGAAGAAGTAATGGCGAAAAGAAGGTGCGTATTTAGTATAAAGCTTTCCACAGGGAAACAGGTTGATTTTACAAAGAAGCAGTTAATGACTTTAATGGCTTCCGATCAGGCTTTTGTATTGCGAGATATAGCTAAGGAAAATGATATTAAATTAACACCTTCTGAAGGCGCAGAAATACGTCAAATTTTAGCTGGTCAGGCTAAGAAATTAAAAGAGTCTGAGGCTAAACAAGAGGCTACCGCTGAGGCTTTAAAAGAGCAGAAGAAAGAGTTTACTGAGCAAAAGAAGGAGATGCGTAGAGTAGCCGCTGAAAGGTTAAAAGAGGCTATTGAAAAGGAGAAGGCTAAGACTTCTGAAGTTAAGGAAAAGGCTCAGGAAAAAGTAGAAGCGGTAGAGTCAAAGAAAGCGGTTTCTGATTTTGATAAAAAGATGGCTCAGTTAGAAACCAAAGAGGTTAAGGCTGAGCTTAAAGAAGCTAATGCTGAAATCAAAAATCTTGGGAGAGCTATAAAATCATTGCTAGATAACTGGAAGAAGGATGTTAAAGAGATTAGAGCTTTCAGAAGAGGTATAATAAAGGCTGTTAATGACTCATTAAAGGGCTTGAAAAAAGGAGGAGAGGTTAAGTCATCTGTTGTTAAAACAATCATAAGACAAGCCTTGAATATTGATGATGATGCTAAGCTTACTAAATTCATTGACAACGTATCAGAAATCATAAATAACGCAGCTTTACAGGAGTCTATTGATAAAATAGTTAGCAATCAAAAGGGTGCTAGGGGTAAGAGAAAGAACAATAGATTTACTCAGGCTGTTAGAGAGTTTACAACCCTTCCTATTTATGATAAGAATGGCGATTTAACTCTTTCTGAGGCTGATTTAGAGGTTTATGCTGAGGCTGTAAAAGAGCTTAATAAAGCCATCCCTAATCATAAGGTGATGTATCAAATGATGCCTAATGGTAAAACATTGTTTGATACGGTTATGGACGCTAAGCAGAAGGCTCTAGAAACTAATGAGTCATTTGCTTTTGTTAAGGCGGTTAATGACGCATCAAAGTTAAATGATATTTACAAAGAGATTTCTGATATTGCAAAGACATTAAATCAATCTTTTGATAATTACAAGAAGTTTAAGAAAGCGGTAAATTCCGCAGCTACTGTAATTAATAGTCTATACGCTCAAGGATTATTGTCAGACGCTCAATATGAGTCAGCTATGGATAATCTATTTAAGTTAGAGAATGGAGAGAAAGCTTATGACTCTATATATGAAAAGGAGATTGATGATTTAAAAAATAACATAATCAACAACATAAAAGGGTTAATATCTACCATTGATTATTCAGAGATGACAGAGACTGAAAAGGCTGTTATCAATGAGTTAAAAAGAATTATAGAGAATAACCCTGATTTCATTAAGAAATTAAGCGTAGAGGATGTTCAAATGCTTAATGATGTTGTAGAAAGCGCTGTAAATGGATTTGTTCCAGAATATCAAGCGAATAGAGTATTGAATAAGTTAGAGATTAAAGGGTTAAATCAGGTTAATAAATTATCTACTACCTTAAAAAAGATAACTGAAAAGTTATATAATCTAAAGCAATTAGGTCAATTCCTTAGATTAAACGAAGCTCAGAACTACGAAAAGTTGTTGGGTATTTTGAAAGAATCTCCTGTATATCAGTTTATCGTTAGTGGAACTGACAGAGCTATTAAAAAGATGAGAAGCTTTCAAACTGAATTAACTAACGATTACTTTAGTAAATTACCTAAACTATCAGGTAAAAATAGGAAAGCTAATAGATTTTCAGCAGGGGTATTAGGTCACATATTAGAACATGGATTTAAGTCTTTTAATTCAAATACAGTTGCTGATGATTATATTGGTAGAGGTTTGGCTGATGAGTCTATTAGAAGGTCTTATGGAGATGATTTGAAAATGATTGAAGAAATCTACAACTCATTCCTAAGCAATCCAAATTTCCTAAAGGATGGAGTAGATCCTGCAAAAGCAACTTATGGAGATTTAGATTACGCTAAAATCTATGACGCTTATCAAAATCCTTCATCAAAGGCTGCTAATTTTGATGCAAATACAATAAAGACATACGAGGCCGCTAGAGACGCTTTTAATAAAACAGCACCGCTTGGAATGGCTTCTAATGCCATGAGGAATACAAATGGTATGACTAACCCTATGTATATCCCATGGAGTTATATTGACCAGGGTGTAAATAAGAATACTGATGAAAGCCTTAGAACAGGGCAAGGTCAATTAGCTATAAGAGCAGGGGCAACATACGAAAGGTCTGGAAATATACCTTTGCTTAGACCATTGAACTTTAACATGGACGCTTTGGTTCAAGACCATGTTTATGATATTGCGAGAGATTACTTCTTAACTAAGAGATTAAAAGAATTGTCTGATTTATACAAAGAAGCTAAGGATAATGACCAATTATCATCTACAGATGTTCAGACATTAAGGGCTTTGATTCAGAATGAGAAGTCTAGAATGGAATATGAATTATCTGCTGGAGATAGGAACTTTAGTAAAATAACATCTGCTGTTGCATTGCAGTATTTGGTAGGTCCTCGTGTTGCTGTTGAAACCTTGACAAACTTGTTACAGCTATCAATAAGAGCAGCGGTAAGCCCTATTACATTAATACGTTCTGCTATTAACAAGACTAGACCTAGGGTAACAAAGATAATGGAGGCTTCGGGAAGTTCTTTAATAGAAAAAACTAAGTTTAGATCTACTAATCATGTCACTCTTAGTGGTGGTAGGGTTATGCAAAAAGAAAGCGTTCTTAAAAAATTGAATGAAGCTATTAATGGTCTTAGTGAAGGTATGTTCACAGGGGCTATGTGGTTACGTTCTTTTGAAAAAAAGTTTGCGGAATTAACCGGTCAGAAATGGGATGATAGCTTATTGAACGATCCTAAATTTTACTACGAAATAAAAGAAGCTTCTACTTTTGCTGATCTACAAGTTCAATCAGTTCTTAGAGGTGCTTCAAAGGCTCAAACAAGACAATCCATTCTTTTGGGTATTCAAGTACCTTACGCTAATAAATTCTTTGGAAAAGAGGTTCGAGCTGATTCAGGCATAGGTCAATTCATAGGATTCTTCTCTGGATTCTTATATAATGACTTCCAACAAGGTATTATTGGTAGTAGAATGTTATTTGAGAAAGGTGTTAGAGCTGAAGGCTTTAGAAAAATAGCAGGGGTTTCAGCAAACTTAATTGCGTATTCATTATTGAGGTCAATGTTGACTAATTTAACTTACGCTCTTTGGGGAGATGATGAAGAGAAGGAAAAAGCAAAACAAGAACTTAATCAGCTATCCACTCCTGAAGGTGTTTTGGATTACGCATGGACTTCTGTTTTAGAAGGATTTGTTACATTTTGGGCATCAGGTCAAAACTTTGTAGGTAGATTCATGACTGAGGTAGCTCTTCAATATGCTTACAATGTTGTTAAAGATAAAACAGAGATTGAAGAATTAATGTCAAGAATGTTTATGAAACCTTGGCAGTCTAAAAAAGATGTTAGTGAAGCTTTTATACCCCCAGCATTTAAAGAAGTTTCTAATATGATATGGGCTGAGGCTGATGCTTTAGCAGGGAAGCAGAATGTGAGTGTTTCTTCTTTGATTAAAAGAATAGCTGATTACGCTGAGAATGACAGGGTTGATGATTTGAACCCTGAAGAATACGAATTATATCAATTATTAGCAGGTTCTTGGTATTTGGGAAATCTCATCATGATGACAACTACAGGCTCTTATATCCCAATGACTAAGGAGATGAAAAGCCTAACTAATCAAATGCTTGACGATGCTACGGTTATAGGTGGTAGAGAGTTGTGGGATGCTGCCGACTTAAACCCAGAGAAAAACGTCAAGATTCAAGGATTTACAAAAGAAAGGGATGAAGAATTATCAGCATTAGCTACTGAAAAAATGAATGATAAGATTAATGCTGAAAGGGAGCAGTTAGATAATTACATTCAAGAAGGTAATATTTGGGCTTTGCGATATGAATTATTCAGATTAAAAGAAAACTCAAAGAGAGAGGTATTTAATCAAGAAGGATTACCTGGAGAGGCTGATTATTCATATGAATTACCGCCTTTTACAAGTGTTGATACCGAAGGAACGAAATTTAAGAAATTTAAGGTTACAGAGTACAAGAAAGCTGCTGAGCAATTATCTAAAGAACTCGTTAAAGATGATGGTGAATTATCTAGCATATTAAACAATTCATCTTCAAGGGTTATTAAGAAATATAAAGACCTTTATCTTCCTGAACTTTCAAAATCAATAACATTGAATCGTAATCTACCTCCTTTAAGTTCAATAGGATTAGCAGAAGAAAAGGATGAGGATGGTAATGTGATAAGGTATATTGAAGTGCCTAAAAAGAAATAAAATCTAATTGATTAACATTTCTAATTAGTGCTTATTTTTGTATCATGAGCAAGGTTGTTCATCTAATACAGGATCATTTAAATACGACTGACGTGGCTTTAAAGGGAACAGGCGGACTAATCGCCTCTATTATGCTTTCTGTACCATCTTGGCTTGAAAGTCTTGAGGCTACACTCCGTATTGTTTCTTTGCTAGGGTCTATTGCAGTTGCTATTTTTACTTGTGTTGTGATGTATAAGAAGCTCACAAAAACTAAGTAGGCAATGAAAATTAATGTTAATTATTGTGATCCTCTAACAGAGGAGCAAAAGGTGTTGAATGACATTTGTTCTAAAATCGAACAAAAGATTGTTCTAAAATCGAACAAAAGCCAGGGTAGTTACTTTGTAGCTACGGCTAGTTTTGAAGAAGGCTCCGAGTTTTATGGGTACGCAGAGAGGGAAGGTTCGGAGTTGAAAACCATGTTGAAGGCTCAAATCTGTGCAGTTACAAACCTTTTAACATCAGCTGGTTACGATATAAACTTCTTACTATCATCAAATAAAAATGAGGAAACTAAGCCCTCTAAGAAGATTGAGACTGTCAATCGCTACTTCATTACTTCTGCTCCTGATGTGGATTACGCCATCAAGGAGTTGGAGAAGTTGGGCATTGACACGACAGATATTAAGAATTATCGGGATGATTTGCTAGAGAAAGGGGAGAGGCTAACTAAGAATAAGCTAGCCGAGTTCATGTTCCCTGCACGTTCCAAGACTGTTGTTACAGTAGAGAAGGAAGAAGCTAAGCGTCCTGCTAAGAGGGTAGAGCCTACCAAAATGGAGGTTAAGACTTATAGCGAGATTAGGACTCCAGAGGATGCTTCCAATATAATGAGTAAGTTGAGGTTAATGGGGATTGATGAAAAAACATATAACAATTCAAAGTTTTTTGACACATATAATTCATTAACTTTGTTCTGCCTGTATGGTAAAGAAGAGGAGATTAATCAATTAATGTAATGGCTCAAGTAACCGCCTTAATAGATAAAATTGTAATGAACGAGGACTACAATGTCTCGTTCTATGATCAGTACGGATATGTTGTTCAAACATTACAGACTGATGTCTATGTGGAGGTTGTTGCAGATTATTTGGTTTGTGGAAGTAACGGAGATAGTATTAAATTTTATGCTAACACAGTTAGTTTAATCGAGGGACCTACATTTTCGCAAGCCTACACTCCAATTACAGTAGCGTTTTATCAACAAGGTAGCCAATACTTTGAGAGGCTTTCAGAGATTTATGACTATATTAAGAATAACATAGTTAGTGTTGTTGTCAGAGATATTACAGCCTTAAAATTTGCTGATGGGACTACTCAAACTACAGCAGCTAGTGGAGGTGGAGGAAGTGGAACGGTTACTTCTATTTCAACCACAAGCCCTATAACTGGTGGTACAATAACTACAACTGGTACTATAGGTATAGATCAAGCTGACTCTACAACAGATGGTTACTTATCTTCTACAGATTGGAATACCTTTAATGATAAAGTGCCTTACACAGGAGCTATCGCTGATGTAGATTTAGGAACGCATAAATTAGTTGCAGACGCTGTTGAGTTTAGCTTAGCTCCAACAAACGCTCCAGGCGCAGGACAAATTGCTTATGATGGGGCTACAGGCTCTTTATCATACCTAATGAATAGCTCTGATGTGATATGCCATATTGGTCAGCAGTTATTTGCCTATGTTAAAAACGCTGAGGCTGTAACAATAACTAAAGGGCAGCCTGTTTATTTATATCAAGCATCTGGGAATAAAGCAACTATTAAACTAGCTTATAACACTTCTGACGCAGGTTCTGCAAAGACTTTGGGTTTAGCAGCAGAAGATATTACATCTGGTCATAATGGGTTTGTTATATGTCAAGGTGTATTGTCGGGAATAAATACAGGAAGTTACAACGAAGGTGATACTTTATATCTAGGAGCTACCGCAGGTACTTTAACAGCAACTAAACCATACGCCCCTAATCATTTGGTATATATTGGTGTTGTTGAAAAGGCTAATAATGGCGCAGGTCAGATATATGTAAGACCTCAAAATGGATATGAGTTAGACGAGATTCACAATGTTGACGCTAAAAACCCTAATGATAAAGATGGGATATTCTATAACACATCTAACTCTCTTTGGGAACATAAATCTATATCAGATGTTTTAGGGTACACACCAGGACAAGGAACCGTTACATCGGTAGCCGCATTGACATTAGGCACTACAGGGACGGATTTAAGCTCTTCTGTAGCGGATAGTACAACAACTCCTGTAATAACGTTAAATGTTCCTACCGCCTCAGCTACCAATAGAGGTGCTTTAAGTTCGGGTGATTGGAGTAAATTTGATGGTAAGCAAAACGCTATAACACTTACAACTATTGGATCAAGTGGTCCTGCTACATTTTCTGGAGACACTCTTAATATCCCTGAGTATTCTGGAGGTTCTGGAGCTGCGAAGTCATTTATGGGTACATTGACGGGGTTCACTATGACTGCAGGTCAAACGGTGTACGGATGTTTCAACTACGGGACAATCAATACCAATGAATTGGCACGTATATTCGTTGTGCCAAATGCGTGCAGTGTAAGTAACTTTTATGTACGTATTTTTACCGCACAACCTGCTTCTGGTTCACTTGTTTATACAGTTAGAAAGAATCAAGTAGACACCGCTGTGGTGACAACAATTGCAGCGGGTAGCGCAGCGAATACTGAAGCGAATAGCGGTGCAACATCAGCGACCTATTCAGCGGGTGATGATATGACATTTAAGGCGGTGAACAATGCGAGTGCGACAAGTGCAAATACGCACAACTTATCAATAATGGTTGAGATATGAGATACGAAATAATTGAAAAAAAAGATGTTACGATGATTCACGTATTTGAAGGTAATTTATTCTTTGGATACAATGACTCAGAAGATTACGCAGGTTTTCGTCAAGCATTAATTGACAAGGGAATTGATGCTTTTGTTGATTTGATTTTAGAGGACCATAACACCGCATTTTTGCGGTTTACAGATCAGTCAATCTAAACTTTTACTATTTATTCCTAAAAGTCAGATTAAGTCTTGATTTTTTGTATTTTAGCACATAAATTCAAATAATTATGGCTAACAACGCTTTTAATTTCAAAGGTATTTACGATAAAATCGCAGGGCTTTTAAAGAGTGATGATATTGTAGAAAATTATACACCTTCAGGAACTGATTATGTTGCGGTATATAAAGATATTCCAACATCTCCTGATGTTAATGGTAATAAAATAGCTCTTAAAAAATATGTCTCCGTTACCGACATCGGAACAGGTGGTGGTGGTGGTGGTACTCTAGACTCAATAACTATTGAGTCATCAGGGGTTATAAAATTGGATGGTAATTTAGACGCATCAGTTACTTTAGATCAGGCAACAAATACTATTACTATTTCTGCGGAATCTATTCCTTCTGGTTTAACATGGGAAGGGCTTTATAATTCAGGCACTGCTTACGCTTATAATGACGTTGTGTATGTTTCCGATCCATTAACTGACACTTATGAAACTTGGTGGGTATTTAATCCAGCAGGAGCAGCGGCAGGTGATGGACCTCCCACTGATGGATCTATTGAAAATACTTGGTGGGCTAAATTAGGTACGGCAGGATCTCAAGGACCTATTGGTTTGGCAAATTCAGAAGCTTCATCAGGGTTTAAGCTAGCTACTATTACTGCAAGTCAATACACAATAGCTACTGGTGGGGATTATGGAACATTAAATAACGATACCGGTAAAATTTTATTAATTGATAATACTACAGATAATACAACTGTTACTGTTAATATTCCATTAGGGTTGTCAGTAAATTCAAATACTGGAGTTCCTTTAAATTCTCAAATAACAGTTGTTAATATTACAGATGTTGCTACTAGACCTAATGCTTTAGTTAAAATTCAAGGTGCTAGCAATGTTTTCTTAAAATCAGCAGATAACGCTCAGTATTTAAGAACTCAATATAGTTCTGCGTCTATTGTTAGAGGAAGTTATAGCACAGACCCTAACGCAAATAATACGTATTGGATGTTTGGTGACTTAACTAATATTGCATAATTATGTTTATTCCAGGAAGTGTAAAATCATCTAAATGGGGATGGGATGTTAAAATATATCCTAATAAATACGGAAATACATCTACACAAGCTTCTAATGTTGGGTATTTTACAGGAGGTTGTTTAGCTCCTAATGGATTGATATATTGCTTACCGACTTATAAAGACGCTCAATTTGTTACAGTTATTAAGCCAGGTAAATCAAATTCAAAAACTGGTAAATGGGAGCCTGCGACAATAGTAAATGTACCTGCGACAGGAGGTGCTAAAAATCCTTTACTACCTAATCAGAGTAGTACGGTTGCTTCTTTACAAAGAAGATTTGCTAATAAAGGTATATTAGCTCCAAATGGATTAATATACTTTTTTGGTTTTACAGCACAAGGTTATGTTGTTGTTAAGCCTCAAGATAATCCCGATTTGGATATTGCTCAATTTACAGAATGGAAAGTTGTAACTTACGCAAGTGTTGGATTAGAACCAGATGCTAATAAATCAGGTTATGGTGGAGGTTTTTTACATACCGATGGTAAGATTTATTTACTACCAGAGGCTCGTAAAAGCGCATTTACTGGAATGTCATCTCCGATAGCTAGAATTGTACCTAGAACTGATTATTTATTAAATGATACAATACAAAGATCAGCCTTTTGGACTCCAGGGACAGCAGTAAATACTCCATATAAATATTTCCCTACTAGTGCCTCTTTTTCAAATATTAATAATTTCCCAAAACCAGGAGATATTGATGGTGCTCAATTAACTATTCCGGTAGATACTTACACTCCTAATTATAGCGATGGAAATAACACTGGAGATATTGGTCCAATGCCTCCAATAGGTGACGCTATATCTCATCCAAACGGTGAAATTTATGTTTTTGGTGGAGGTAGAAATGCATATATACTTAAACTTAAAACAGATGATGCCACATGGAATAGTACTAATACTAACATAGGAAGACCTTTATTTTACGCTGATAATGCTTTAAGAGTACCAAACAAACTCCCAAATGGGTATTCAGATGCTTTAGGTATTCAAGGGTGTTTTATGTCAGGTTCTATTGAAAAGTTAAGACCAGGACAAGACCCATCAACAGCTAAAATATATCTTCACTATGCAGGTACGTGGGAAAATGATACTTCACTTCCTTCAACTGGTTATTTTCAAAATAGTTATACTAGGACAATAGTTTTTGATCCAGTGACAGAAACTTTTGAAAATGTTGGGGATCAGGTAACTACTATATCTACAGATCTACAACCTTTTAATTTAAAGCCTGGTGTTAGAATGGCAAATGGTCATATATTTTCCATTTCAAATCCATTTCCAAGTATAAGTAAAAATCTTTATGGTCAATTAATAATATCAGGAGATACAGTAACTGAAGAGAATAAAATGATTGGTCCTACTACAAGGAGATCAATACTAAGTGATAAAGATGTGTCAACTATTAACAATTCTTGTTATGGTAATATCGACCCTGTATGTAATCAAGGATCTCACGCTCTGACCGGAAGTTCTTTAGGTAAGACGTTTGTAACAGCTCCTTTGGCAGCTTATGAAATCACAAGCGTGAAAGGATTTTATCCAGGTATAAGATATTTTAATTACAACGATAGTTTAAATGCATTATTTACATCAAGCCCTAAAACGCATACTGGAGTTACTATTGTAAATAAAAATCAAGTAAAATTATTAGGCGTTGATTTAGTGTCTTCATTACCGGTTGGTAGTAAGTTTGTTCTATCAAATACAAACTCTGGAAATGATGGTGTTTATACAATTACAGCAAGAGTTTTATCTGGAAGTGACACTTTAATTACAGTATCAGGAACTTCTTTATTACCTGTATATGAAACTTATATTGAAGGTGTTAATTTTACATCCGCAACAGAACTTGTTGTTAGTGGTTTTTATCCTGAATTAAATACAAATGGAGTAAAGATATATATATCTGATTCTACTTTAGGAAATGATGATTATTACACTAACACTTCATATATTTACTTTGATCCAGACACTACTTTAACGTATTCAACCGCATCATTTAATACTGGTGTCGATGCTACAGCTAGATTATATTATAAAGATCCTGTTAATGATGCTACAGCAGTATTCACATACGGTCAATTAATAGAGTTTCCTGATAGTGAAACATTAAGAATATATGGTATTGACTTATCAAATAGCATGACTGATGTAGATTATGTAAATATATCAGGTAGCTCTATTTCAGGAAATAATGGTGCGAAATTAAGATATAACGATGGGTCTACACCCCCTGTTTATACCTCTAATTATAGTGAAATACTTTTCTCTTCTGGTACATTTACAACATCTGATGTTGAGGCTGATGTTACAATATCGTTCCAATACGGACTGAATGATGGCGATATTTATGAAATTCCATCTGATTTGAGTACATTACCAGCATCTTTGTATAACGCTTACTTTAACAAACCTAGATAGTATGTCAGAGAAACTAAGTAAATATGTGTCGTTGTCTGAGGTTGTCCATTCGGATAACGCAAAGCGTCTAAAGATTGATAACAATCCGACTCCTGAGCATTTAGAAAACTTAAAGATTCTTTCTGTTGAAGTATTTGACAAGGTGAGAGAGTTCGTTGGTGGTCCATTGTTTATTAGCTCAGGCTACAGAAGTAAGGCTTTGAATGATGTCACTCCTGGAGCTTCGGCTACATCGGATCATTCTGTTGGGTGTGCCTTTGATTTAGATTGCGATAGATTTGAAGGTAAGAAGAATAGTGAGATATTCAACTACATCAAGGATAACTTAGAGTTTAAACAATTAATTTGGGAGTTTGGGAACAGCGTAGAACCGGACTGGGTTCACGTTAGCTACAAGAAGGGGGCTAATAAGAAGCAGATACTTCGTGCTGTTAAGAGGAACGGAAAAACAATATACGAGATATGGAAGTAGTAATGCCAATGGTGGCTATTGTAGCCGCTGTAATAACATTTGCAGTTTATATAGTTGACTATAAAACAGATGGAACAGAGCGTAATAAATGAGTTCTTAGATTATGGAGTCTTAGGTGCGTTGTGCCTTGCTATGGCTTACATGATATTTAAGATGTGGCAGAGGAGTGAGACTGAAAAGGAGAGAGTGATTAAGCGTTTGGAGAAGCTAAATGACGAGGTAAGAAAGCAAAAGCAAAATGATTAAGTTTATCAAAAACATACTAAGCGCAGAGTCTCCAGAGTCTTCCAAAAGACTTGCTGCTTTTTTATCTTTGGTATCTGTAATCATCATGGCCTTCCTAGCAACCTTTAACAAGAACTGGATAACACCAGAGTTTATGTTTGATGCGTTGTGTCTCATCGCTGGAGGAGGCCTTACGCTAACGGTAATTGAAAAAATCTTCAACAAAAATGGAAAGTAAAGTTGACTATAAGTGGATTGTTACAATAATTCTTTTGGGTGTTTGTATATACTTGCAGTACGCAACAATGAAGAAAATACCAAGCCCTGTATTAACAGATCCCCTTGTTCAAGCCATGATGCAGAATCAGCAGAAGATGGACTCGCTGAACAATAGTATTGATAGCCTAGATAAGCTTCAGGCAAAGATTAATTCGCAGATAAATAAAAACTATAATGAATATCAAACGAATATTTACAACAGTTATCTTGACAACGACTCTACTCGTTTCATCAACTTGTCAAGAGACCTTGACTCCATGTCAGGACTCTGGGAGAAAGGATACTACCTTCACCATTAATTCATACCAAGCGTTTCTCATTTCAGCCACGTTTAAGCGCATGAATTACCTTCAGGAGAAGTCTATCCTGCAAGATTCATTATCTATCAACTACGAGGTTCAGAAGCAGAAATACAAGTCATTAACCACATTGTATGAGGAGCAAAAGAAACTCCACGCTATAGAAAAGCAGATGATAGTAGAAAAGTATGAGCTTGAACTAGATCGCAAAAGAAAATGGAGGATGGCTACGATTCTTACCGGTGCAGGACTGCTTCTATTTATGTCTATTGCTATATAAAAAAAGAGAGGCTATTACACCTCTCTCTTAAACAATAAACACAAACGAAAACAAGTAAAAAACAAACCGAACTGCACAAAGTTAGTTTGCCTACTTCGCTTTTTGCAAATTAAGTTTTTACTAATTTTTCCTCAAGTTCTAAATCTTTCTTAAAGTTACTAACCAACTGAGTTAAGTTTGTTAATTCCCAGTAAGGAATTCCTGCTATTGTATGAATAAACTCATCCATAGCTTTTGTAACTCCCATCATGATGTCAGAATCTTGCACATCCCACAAGGCTTTAATAGCTCCTCCATGCTCCTTCTCTATCTGTGTTATTGTTCGCTTCAGTAAGTTCTTGGTTTGGTTCCTATTGAACCACGATATTCCTTCACAGCTATCGGCAGCATATACCGTTACTTGCGCCCACATTAGGAATTGTAGTACTCGTATTCTTTCCTCCTGTTCCTTCTCGCTCAAATTAGCTATACTATCCATTGATAATCTTCTTTAAGTTTGGCTTGTAATAGTTTTCGCTCTTAAGAACTTTTCCATCATTTCGGTAGATAGGTTTACCATTATTATCAAGCTTGCTCATATTAGATCCGTGAACCTCGTTGAATAAAGCCTCTAACTTATCCTGCAATCCGAACTCTATTGCTGTACCGAAAAGAATGTATAGGCAGTCTGTAATAGCATCAGCTACCTCCACAATGTCCTCATTACTCCAAGCCTCGTGAAGTTCTAACACTTCCTCCTGCAATAGCTTTTGGCGCAATACACATCTCTCTAATGGGGGGAAGCTTGGTCCCTCTCCGATAAAACCTCCAAAAGCCTTTTGGAAATCTCCTACTTGTTTTAATTGTTTATTCATTTTATTACTCTTTTAAATATATCCCATCTACTCTCAAATGTTATCTTCTCAAACTTTCTCTTTGTAAAGTTAAACACCCAAGCCTCTCGAACTTTATTCCACCTTTTGTATTCACAGATACGGCAGACCTTTACTCTCCCTTTATCGCTTTCACGTTGATACTTCATGTTGGTCTTCCCAAACATAAATAACGGAAACCTTATGTTACAAGTGAAACACTTCTTCATTTATCAGCGTTGATAAAATAAAGGCAAGTCCCATCTTCTTCAGGTTCAAATGCAGCGTATGATTGCCTGTAAGGATTAGGCTTTGCTGTGAACCTATAACACTTCTCTGACAATGGGCAGAGATAGTTTTTACATAATGAAATGTCTGGCATTTTATTTTGGTTTTAAGTTTAAATTTAACACCCGAAGGTGTGCCGTCTATTCCGAGCTGTCAATTGACTTCGAGTATTCAATCAGTAGCATACCACTACACTATCTATCGAGGGTAGTGACACCCCATAGACCTTGTGGCTTCTATGTCACTCATACCACAACAGTTCGTTTGCAGTCAGGACAGGTACGACCCTGTAAGTAATGGGAGTTCCTCAACCTCTCCTCTGTGTTCAGTGACTTTGTGTCCTGCCCTTTGTTTTATACTTTGGCATCAATTGCCACCTGACTATGTTTGAGGATGAGAAGTCCTCTGTGTTGTGAGCTTACTGTTCATCTCCGCAATCTTCCTTTCTCAAGGGAACAACACATGGTTTTTGTTTAATTAAGTATTGAAGACAAGTAAATTCCTAGGTAGCTGCCTGTAACTGATCCTGCAACATACCCCAACCATTGGTGTATAGCATCTTCACTACGAGCAATTTTCCTAATGACAAAGAATGATAGAGATGCTAACATAAAGTCTGTGATAGCAGCTTCATGGTAGT
>JACCEE012471908.1_pt1 | contig 41607 bp, 40 predicted proteins | sample 7449931 | NCBI WGS metagenome assembly JACCEE01 (sample SAMN15323457, study PRJNA562643) | freshwater metagenome | isolation source: river surface water | place: USA:Blue River Watershed | collected 2017-08-19 | reverse complement strand
TTGTTCAGGTTGACCACGTAAGCGTTGTGGTGCTTGCCGTGGTGGAACTCCAGGGTTTCTTTGGAGTAGTGGGGTGCCAGTGCGTCGATGGCGTACGGCAGTGCGGGCAAGGTGTGTTCCATGGTGTCCTCTTGTTCAGTGGGTGTTGCAAAGGGAAAGCGGCATTTTAGGGGTGTCTTGGGATGGGCGTGTGTTTGTGGGGGCACTGTTGAGCCACATCGGGCTCACTGGGCTTTGGCCTGGCTCTGGACCACCACGCCGGGGTTGGGGGTGTCGCGGGCGCCGATTTCTGGTACCCCAGCATGAGGTGCCCGAGACACCCCCAACCCCGGCCCCCGCACGATCACGAAGCAGAACGAACCACCAGCGGAACTGTGCCATCCGCCAAGGTCGCCTGCACGTTCTGCCCCGCAGACAGCTGAGACACACGGGTCAGCGCATGCCCGTCCTCGTCGCTCAGCCAGGCGTAGCCCCGCTCCAGCACCCGGTGCGGGTCCAGCGCCGCCAGGCGCAGCCCCAGGCGCTCGCAGCGTTGTGTGTGCTGCTGCACCGCCATCGCCAGGCCATGCTGCAGCCGGTCCGACTGCCGTTCCAGCCCATGCCGACCAGCGGTCAGGGCCGCGGTGGGGGCCGTCTGCAAACGCAGCGCCAGGCGATCCAGGGCCTGCGCCTGGCGCGCCAGCACCGCCTGCGGGCGGCCCAGGCGGGCGGCCACGGTGTCCAGGCGCTGGGCCTGCCGGTCAAGCTGACGCTCGACGCCGTGCGTCAGTCGGCGCGCCCAATGTTCGACCGCCTGCAGCAATTCATCCCTTGCGGTCGCGGCCATTTCGGCGGCGGCGGTGGGCGTGGGGGCGCGCACATCGGCCACAAAGTCGGCGATGGTGAAGTCGGTCTCATGCCCCACGCCGCTAATGACGGGCACCGGGCTCATGGCGATCACGCGGGCCAGCTGCTCGTCGTTGAAGGCCCAGAGGTCTTCGATGGAGCCGCCACCACGCACCAGCAAAATCACATCCACCGGCGGTTCACTCGGGTGGTCTTCGGCCGTCCAGGCGTACAGGCTCTGCAGGGCCTGCGCCAGCGTGGCTGCCGCGCCCTGCCCTTGCACCAGCGTCGGCGCCATGCGCACAGGGATGTGCGGCACGCGCCGCTGCAGGGCCGTCATCACGTCGTGCCAGGCGGCCGCACCGGGCGAGGTGACCACGCCAATCGCGCGGGGCTGCGTGGGCAATTCACGTTTGCGCGCGGCGTCAAACAGACCTTCGGCTTGGAGCCTGGCCTTCAGACGCACAAACTGCTCGAACAAAGCCCCCTGCCCGGCCCGCTGCATGGATTCGACGATCAGCTGCAGGTCACCGCGCGCCTCGTACACGCCCAGGCGACCTTGCACCTCAACCAATTCACCATCGCGGGGTGAGAAATCCAGCAATCCGGCCGCGCGGCGGAACATGGCGCAGCGGATCTGTCCGCCCTCGTCCTTGAGGGAAAAATAGCAATGCCCGCTGGTCGCACGCGAAAAACCCGAGACTTCGCCCCGCACCCGTACCGGGTTGAAACGCGCATCCAGCGCATCGGCCACGGCACGGCACAACTGGGACACGCCCCAGGCGTGGTCGGTCGGTTTAAAACCCGTGTTCATCCGGCAATAGACTCCATTGAAATGAAAAGAAACGAAAGTATTCCACAGAGCAAACGCGGGCCTGCCGCCCCCTCATTGCGAGGCGAAGCAGTGCAGCATTGTGATGTCAAGTCATTGATTTAATTGATTTTTTTATTGATTCTTGACCTAAAAAACAACAACACCGGAAAACCCATCATCTGAATCCAAAGGACCATAGACAGCAATTTCCCACAATGTTATCCACAGATGGCTCTGGCAACGGCTCGGTGCAGGGCTACGCCATAATCCAGACGCTTTTCAACACTGCGACCGCCGACACATGCCCTCACTTCACCTGCTTTTGCCTCGCATCTGGCAGCGCCGTGGCGGGTGGGCATGGCTGCTGTGGCCGCTGGCCTGCCTGTACGGGGCCTTGTGGCGTGTGCGCCTGCTGGCCTACCGCCAAGGCTGGCTCGCTTGTGGGCACCCGGGCGCCTTCGTCATTGTGGTGGGCAATGTGCTTGCAGGCGGCGCCGGCAAAACACCGACCACAGTGGCGCTGGTGCAGCACCTGCGCGCGCTGGGCTTGCGGGTGGGGGTGGTTTCGCGCGGGCATGGGCGCCGCACACGGCACATTGCCGCCGTGCAGCCTCACAGCCTCCCCGCCGAGGTCGGTGACGAGCCGCTGCTGATCTGGCGCCATACCCAAGGCCTGCAGGTGCCTGTCTGGGTCGGGGCTGAGCGCCTGGAGGTGGCGCGCCAACTGTTGCAAGCCCACCCCGACACCCAGGTCATCGTCTGCGACGATGGCCTGCAACACCTGGCGCTGCAACGCGACCTTGAAATTTGCCTGATGGACGACCGCGGCATCGGCAACGGCTGGTTGCTGCCGGCGGGCCCCCTTCGCGAGCCCTGGCCGCGCCCGGTTGATCTGCTGCTTTACACCCACGGCCAACGCCCAGGTGCGGTAGGTTTTTGCGCCCGGCGGCAGCTGGCCGACCACGCCATCAATGGGCGAGGCGAGCGCCGCGCCTTGAGCGATCTGGCCCACACCCCGGTCGATGCGGTGGCTGGCCTGGCCCGACCGCAAGCGTTTTTTGACATGCTGCAGGAACGCCAGCTGACGCTGGCCGACACCTTCGCCCTGCCCGACCACGACGACTTTGCCCAGTGGCGCCCCACCACCTTGGGCCGGCCGCTGCTGTGCACCGAAAAGGACGCCGTCAAGCTCTGGGCCCATCAGCCCGAGGCCTGGGCTGTGCCCTTGCACATGGCGCCAGAACCCGGCTTCTGGCAGGCACTGGACACGCTGTTGCGCCAGCGGGGTTTGCCACTGCCTGCAGCGCAGGCCCCGGTATCATCGGTGCATGGACAACAAACTGCTTGAACTGCTGGTCTGCCCCGTGACCAAGGGTCCTCTGGATTACGACCGCGACCGCCAGGAACTGCTCTCCCGCAGTGCGCGTCTGGCCTATCCGGTGCGCAACGGCATTCCGATCTTGCTGGAAAACGAAGCCCGCCCCCTGACTGACGAAGAACTGGCCAAACTGGCTGCCCTGCGTCCCGCCGCATAAAGCGCATGGACTACACCGTCATCATCCCGGCGCGCATGGCATCCAGCCGCCTGCCCGACAAACCGCTGGCCGACATTGCCGGCCTGCCCATGGTCGTGCGTGTGGCCCAGCGCGCGGCCCAATCGGGCGCCCATCGTGTGGTGGTGGCCGCCGACGACCCCCGCGTGGTGGCGGCCTGCCAGCAGCATGGCATCAACGTCCTGCTCACCCGCCAAGACCATGTGAGCGGCAGCGACCGTCTGGCCGAAGCCTGCGAACTGCTGGGCCTGCATGACGATGCACTGGTGGTGAACGTGCAGGGCGACGAGCCTTTGCTGCCCCCTGCGCTGATCGAGGACGTGGCCCGCGTGCTGGCCGAGCGTCCCGAAGCCGACATGGGCACCGCAGCCCATGCCATCCACGAGTTGGCCGAGTTCACCAACCCCAACGTGGTCAAGGTGGTCATGGACGCCCGCCAACTGGCGCTGTACTTCAGCCGCGCGCCCATCCCCTGGTGGCGCGACGGGCAACACGAGGGCACCTTCAAGGCCCTGCCCACACCTGCACCGCTGCGCCACATCGGCATCTACAGTTACCGTGCCGGTTTTCTGCGACGCTTTCCGCAACGCCCACCCGCGCCCATCGAGTCGCTGGAGTCTCTGGAGCAGTTGCGCGCCCTTTGGCACGGTCACCGCATCGCAGTCCATGTCACCGAGGCTGCACCCGGTCCAGGCGTGGACACCCCAGCCGATCTGGAGCGCGTGCGCGGCATTTTTGCGGCCCCGGCAGCGGCGTAAGCCAGTCGGGGGACTCGCATGCTATTCTCAAAAGATCGGGTCGGCCTTGCCTGACCCCACCGTATCCCCAAGCTACCAGGAAGAAAAACCATGAGACTGATTCTGTTGGGCGCACCCGGCGCCGGCAAAGGCACCCAGGCCAACTTCATCTGCCAAAAATACGGCATTCCCCAAATCTCCACCGGCGACATGCTGCGCGCTGCCGTCAAAGCCGGCACGCCACTGGGCCTCGAAGCCAAGAAGGTGATGGACGCCGGCGGTCTGGTCAGCGACGACCTGATCATCAACCTGGTCAAGGACCGCATTGCGCAGAGCGATTGCGCCCAGGGTTTCCTGTTTGACGGCTTCCCCCGCACCATCCCCCAGGCCGAGGCCATGAAGGCTGCAGGCGTCAAGCTGGACTACGTGCTCGAAATCGACGTGCCCTTTGACGCCATCATCGAGCGCATGAGCGGCCGCCGCTCGCACCCCGCCTCGGGCCGCACTTACCACGTCAAGTTCAACCCGCCCAAGGTCGAAGGCCAGGACGATGTGACCGGCGAGCCCCTGGTGCAGCGCGAGGACGACAAGGAAGAGACCGTCAAGAAGCGCCTGGATGTGTACAGCAGCCAGACCCGCCCGCTGGTGGACTACTACTCCGGCTGGGCCAAGTCCGATGCGGGTGCGGCCCCGAAGTACCGTGCCATTTCGGGCACGGGCAGCGTGGAAGACATCACCCAGCGCGCCTTCGACGCACTGGCCAGCTGATCGTTTGCTGCACACCATGAACAAAGCCCCGCTTGCGGGGCTTTGTCGTTTCTGGCACGGGACCGGACCGGGTCAGGCCATCAGATCCAGCATCAGGCTGATGCGGGCCTTGTAGGCATTGAGCCCTGACGCACTGCCCTGCAGCAGGGTGGGCTGCCCGACCAGCACGCCTTCGGCGCAACGTGTGCACAGTCGCACCGCCACCCCTTGCGTTTGGGCAGTGTCCAGCGCCGCCAACAGTTCGCGGTGTACCGTGCCGTTGCCCGTACCTGCGACCACCAGGCCCTGGACACCAGCCTCCACCAGGGCACGCACCTGACGGGCGTCCACACCCGCGTGGCTGTGCAACACCGCCACCCAGGGCCACGCGGTGGCGGGCAAACCCAGCGCACGGTGTGCAGGGGCCTGCGCCCGCGCTGGGCCCGTGGGCTGCGCCCAGCGCACCGCCCCTTGTTCCACCCAACCCAACGGACCGCCCTCACCCGAGCTGAAGGCATCGAGTCGGTAGGGGTGCGTTTTTTGCACGTCGCGAGCGCTGTGGATCCGCCCAGCGCAAACCACCTGCACACCCTGCGCCTGCGGATCGCGCACCACCGCCAGCGCATCCAGCAGGTTTTGTGGCCCATCGGGTGCCAGCGCTGTGGCCGGCCGCATGGCACAAGTCAACACCACCGGCTTTTCGGCACCCAGAACACACTGCAAAAACCAGGCGGTTTCTTCCAGCGTGTCGGTGCCGTGGGTGACCACAATGCCCCCCACTTCGGGCTGGGCCAGCCAGTGCTGACACCGCAGCGCCAGCGCCTGCCAGATGGCATGGTCCATGTCCTTGCTGTCCAGCTGGGCCACCTGCTCGGTGAGCAGACCATCGCCCTGCAAGGCCACTTGCAGACCTGGAACCGCATCCAGCAGCGCTTGCACACCGAGTTGCCCTGCGGTGTAGCCCGTGTGGTCACTGGCACTGGCAGCGGTGCCTGCGATCGTGCCACCGGTGCCCAACACCACCCATTGCAAATTTTTTTCGTTCAGCACTTGCGCAAATCCAAAAACTGGTCAAAAATACAGTTACTGGATGAAAAAACAGATTCATCCAGTCCTTCCATACAGGAGCCCACCATGTCCGACAGCCCCAAACTCACCGCCCGTCAGCAAGAGATTCTGGACCTGATCCGCAACACCATCGCCAACACCGGCGCGCCGCCAACGCGGGCCGAAATATCGGCCATGCTGGGTTTCAAATCGGCCAACGCCGCCGAGGAACACCTCAAAGCACTGGCCCGCAAAGGCGTGATCGAACTGGTCAGCGGCACCTCGCGCGGCATCCGGCTCAAGGGCAGTGCCCGCGCGGCCCGCCACGAAGGCGACCCGTTCAGCCTCGCCCTGCCCGGCCTGGGTCAGCTCAGCCTGCCCCTGATCGGCCGCGTGGCAGCAGGTTCGCCCATTCTCGCCCAGGAACACGTGGACCGCACCTACCACTTGGAGAGCACCCTGTTCAGCGAAGTGCCCGACTACCTGCTGCGTGTGCGGGGCATGTCCATGCGCGATGCTGGCATCATGGACGGCGACCTGCTGGCCGTCAAAGCGACCAAAAACGTGCGCAACGGCCAGATCGTGGTGGCCCGTCTGGGCGAAGAAGTCACCGTCAAACGCCTGCGCAAGCTCACCGACCACATCGAACTGCTGCCCGAAAACCCCGACTACGAAACCATCGTGGTCCAGCCCGACGACGCCTTTGACATCGAGGGCCTGGCCGTCGGCCTGATCCGCAACGGTCTGCTCATGTAACACCCAGCCGTTTGCACCAGGTGGCGGGCGCCTGCCAAGCTATTGCTTGTGCAAGCCCTGGTGCAAGGCGGCTTTCTCCAGCAATCCTGCCTGTGTCCAACCTCCATGCACTCTTGAAAGGTTTCACATGGGAATCGCAATGCTCACCCTCTCCGGTCTGTTCCAGGGTTTTTCTGCCCTTCAACGCCTGACCACCAGCACCCCGATGGCTGTCCAACGCCCTGCGCAGCGTGCTGTCCGTGCCCTACGCATGGTGCGCCCCAGCGGCACCCGCAGCCCCATCAGCGCCCGCCCGGTCAGCCCGGTGTGCACCGCACGCCCCGCACCCCTGCGTGTGCTGCGCGTGTGTGACGCCCAACCCATGCCAGGCGACGCTGGCCGCATGGTCATCTCGGGCCGCATGGCCGACGTTTGCGCCGAGCTTGATCGCCTGGCCGAGCGCGAAGCCGCTGCCCTGCACCACTGAGGCCTGCCTTACCCGTCATTTTTTGACCAGCCCTCCCCGACCCCGCCCCTTTCAGGCAAGGCACAATCGGGGGATGAATATAGTGATCCTTGACGACTACCAGGATGCGGTGCGCAAACTGGAATGCGCCTCCAAACTGGAAAATTACCCCGCCAAGGTCTACACGAACACGATCAAAGGGCTGGCCCAGCTGACGGTTCGGCTCAAGGACGCGGACATCATTGTGTTGATCCGCGAGCGCACGGTCCTCAACCGCGCCTTGCTCGAAAAACTACCCAAACTCAAGCTGATCGCCCAAACTGGGCGTGTGGGCAAGCACATCGACCTGGCCGCCTGCACAGAGCGCGGCATTGCGGTGGCCGAAGGCGTTGGCTCTCCGGTCGCACCGGCCGAGCTGACCTGGTCGCTGATCATGGCTGCCGCCCGGCGCCTTCCCCAGTACATCAGCAACCTCAAACACGGGGCCTGGCAACAAGCAGGGCTCAAGGCCGCGTCCATGCCCACCAATTTTGGGCTGGGCACCGTCTTGCGCGGCAAAACCCTGGGCATCTGGGGCTACGGACGTATTGGGCAGATGGTGGCCGGCTACGGCAAGGCCTTTGGCATGCAAGTCATGGTCTGGGGCAGCGCCGAATCGCGCGCTCGTGCCATTCAGGACGGCTACGTTTCGGCCGAATCGCGCGAAGCGTTTTTCAGCCAGTCCGACGTGCTGTCGCTGCACCTGCGCCTGACCGAAACTACCGAGCACATCGTCCGGGCAGAGGATCTGGCCCTGATGAAACCCACGGCGCTGCTGGTCAACACCTCGCGTGCCGAACTGATCGACACCAACGCCCTGATCCATGCCCTCAACAAAGGCCGCCCCGGACTGGCGGCGGTGGACGTGTTCGAGTCCGAACCCATCTTGCAAGGCACTGCCTTGCTGCGCCTGGAGAACTGCATCTGCACACCCCACATCGGCTATGTGGAAAAGGAAAGCTACGAGCTTTACTTTGGCGCAGCCTTCGACAATGTCGTGAACTTCATTCGCGGCACCCCCTCCAACATCGTCAACCCGGGTGCCTTGCAGGTCCGGCGCTGATGAATCGCCCCGGCACCGCGCTGCCAGTGGTCTTGTGGCCGCTGATGTTTGGCAATGTCGTCATCGGCATGGGCGTCATGGTGGTGGCCGGTCTGATCGACGAGATACGCCACGCGCACAACATCGCGATCACCACCGCCGGTCAGCTGATTTCTTACGCCGCCTGGCTCGTTAGCCTGGGCGCGCCCTTGCTGGCCATGGTGGTGGCCCGTTGGGACCGGCGCCTGCTGTTGGTGGGCAGCATGCTCTGGTACGCCGCCTTCCACGGCCTGGCCGCGCTGGCCCCAGGATTTGACAGTTTGCTGGGCGCACGCGTGCTGGCCATGGTGTCGGCTGCGGTGTTCACGCCACAGGCGGCGGCCTGCATTGGGCAGCTGGTGCCCGAGCACCTGCGCGGGCGGGGGATCACCTTTGTCTTTCTGGGCTGGTCGGTGGCCTCGGTGCTGGGCACCCCCTTGGGAGCCTGGATCGGTGGTGCTTTTGGCTGGCGCTGGACCATGGGCCTGATGGCGCTGCTGTCTCTGATCTCGGCGTTGTGGCTGCACCGACGCATGCCGCGCGGCATCGTGCCACCGCCCTTACCGGTCAGCGCCTGGCGCGGTGCCTTGGCGTCCCCCACGTTGATGCTGACTCTGAGCATCACCGTGGCCTCTGCCGCCGGTCAGTTCATCCTGTTTGCCTACATGGCGCCTTATGTGGCCCAGCGCTTTGGCATGGGCGCTGCCGCGCTGAGCGCCATGCTTCTGGTGTACGGCGTGTGCGGTTTTACAGGCAATGCCGTGGTATCGCGCTGGATCGACCGCATCGGCCCGCCGCGTGCCATGGCCTGGGCGCTGGGCGGCATTGCACTGGGCCTGGGGCTGACTGCCGCCAGCACCAGCTTTGCCACCCTTCTCCTGGCCATCGTCCCATGGGGGCTGGGGGTGTTTGCCTCCAATTCATCGCAACAAGCCCGCCTGGTTGCCCTGGCCCCGGTGCTGGCTCCCGCCTCCATCGCACTCAACACATCGGCCATGTACGCTGGTCAGGCCCTGGGCACCAGCGGGGGCGGCTGGCTGATCGAGCAGGTGGGCCTGAACCCGCTGCCCCTGTTCGGGTGCGCTGCTGTGTTGGCGGCGTTGGCCCTGAGCCTGTGGGCCCAGCGCTGGGCACAACACCACCCTGTCCCTTCGGTCACAAGCCTGCACACAGAAAGCCGCTGAACTGCCTCCATAATTGTCAGTTTCATACAAGTTACACCCTGAGTTTCACCCTTACCGCAGAGACAAGCCAGCATGACACTTGCGTTTTCCAAAGTCGCCATCATCGGCGCCGGGGCCATGGGCCGTGGCATCGCCCAGATCGCCGCCCAGGCCGGCAGCCAGGTCTGGCTGTTTGACACCCAAAGCGGCGCCAGCGCCAAGGCCCGTGAAGCCCTGGGTCAGACCTGGGACAAATTGGCCGACAAGGGCAAGCTCAGCCCCGAGACTGTGGCCAGCTACAAGGCACGCCTGCAGGACGCCGCCACCCTTCAGGACCTGGCTCGCTGCGATCTGGTGGTCGAAGCCATCGTCGAAAAAATCGAGATCAAGAAAGCCGTTTTCGCCGACCTGGAAAAAGTCCTTGCCCCCGATGCCGTGCTGGTGACCAACACCTCTTCCCTGTCGGTGACGGCCATTGCCGCCGGCATGCAGCACCCAGGCCGCTTTGCTGGGTACCACTTCTTCAACCCGGTGCCACTCATGAAGGTGGTCGAGGTGATTGCCGGCCTCAAGACCGACGCCGCCGTCTGCCAGCGCCTGTCTGACTACGCCCGCCAAATGGGCCACACCCCGGTGCAGGCCCAGGACACGCCCGGCTTCATCGTCAACCACGCGGGCCGTGGCTATGGCACCGAAGCCCTGCGCATCGTCAGCGAAGGCATTGCCGATTTCGCCACCATCGACCGCATCCTGCGCGACCAGGTCGGCTTCAGGCTTGGCCCCTTCGAGCTGTTTGACCTGACGGCCCTGGACGTGTCGCACCACGTCATCGAGTCCATTTACCACCAGTACTACGAAGAGCCGCGCTACCGCCCCAACGTCATCACCGCCCAGCGTCTGGCCGGAGGGGTGCTGGGCAAGAAGGTCGGCGAAGGCTTCTACAAATACGTGGACGGCACACAGCAAACACCCGCCGAGCCCCCCGTGCCCGTGGTCGAGAACCTGCCGCCCGTCTGGGTGTCGCCGCGCGCAGCGCGCCGCTCCGAGCTGCTGCAACTGCTCAAGGACCTGGGTGCCAAGATCGAAACCGGTCAGTCGCCCTCGCCCGAGGCGCTGACCCTCGTCGCGCCCCTGGGCTTTGACGTGACCACCGTCGCCGTGGTGGACCGCCACGACCCGGCCCGCACCGTGGGCATCGACCTGCTGGTGCCCGATGCCGCCACCAAGCGCCGCGTGATCGCCACCAACCCGGCCACCCGCGCCGACATGCGCGACGCCGCCCACGCCCTGTTCGCCCGCGACGGCAAACCGGTCTCGGTCATCCGCGACAGCGGTGGCTTTGTCACCCAGCGTGTGGTGGCCGCCATCGTCAACATCGCGTCCGACATGTGCCAGCAGCGCGTGTGCACGCCACAGGACCTGGAAACCGCCGTCACCCTGGGCCTGGCCTACCCCATGGGTCCGCTGGCCATGGGCAACCGCTTCGGCCCCGACAGCATCCTGGAAGTGCTGTTCAACATGCAGACCGTCTACGGCGACCCGCGTTACCGCCCCAGCCCCTGGCTGCGCCGCCGTGGGGCGATTGGCCTGTCGCTGCTGCACGAAGAAGAGTGAGCGCCACCATGACCGCCCGACTGATCAGCACCACCGAAGGCCAGACCATGGTTCTGACCTTGTCCAACCCCGAGCACCGCAACGCCCTCGGCCCCGAGATGTATGCCGCAGGGGTGGAAGCCCTGAATGCGGCCGAAACCAACCCCGAAGTCCGCTCGGTGGTCATCACCGGCGAAGGCGGCATCTTCAGCGCGGGCGGCAACCTGCAGCGCCTGCACAACAACCGCCAGCAAGCGCCCGAAGTGCAGGCCCAGAGCATCGAAGGCCTGCACAGCTGGATCGAGGCCATCCGCACCTTCCCCAAACCCGTCATTGCCGCCGTCGAAGGCCCGGCAGCAGGTGCGGGTTTTTCGCTGGCCTTGGCCTGCGACCTGATCGTGTCGGCCAGCAACAGCGTGTTTGTGATGGCCTACACCAGCGTGGCCCTCTCGCCCGACGGCGGAGGCAGCTGGAGCCTGTCGCGCCTGATGCCGCGCCAGCTGGCCACCGAGCTGCTGATGTGCGGTGAACGCATTGGCGCCGAACGCCTGCAGCAGATGGGCGTGGTCGGTCGCATCACCGAGCCAGGCCATGCCCTGGCCGAAGCCCTGGCCTGGGCCGCCAGACTCAATGCCCGTGCGCCCAACGCCCTGGCCAGCGTGAAAGAGCTCCTGAACGAGGCCGATGGCAGCACCTTGAATGCCCAGCTGGCCCGCGAACGCGAGCATTTTGTGAAGAACCTGCACCACGCCAATGGCGGCATCGGCATTGGTGCCTTCCTGAACAAAGAAACACCCAAGTACATCTGATCCCAAGCTGACAAATCGCGCTGGCGGTCCCGCCCGCGACAACTTGGACAAAACCAGTCACTGACAAGACAGACCATGGACGAACCGATTCTGACAATGGAAGAACGAGAGGCGATCAACAACGGTCGCTGGTTTTCTTCCCTTTCGCCGTCTCTGCGGCACGACATTCTGCGATGCGCTTACGTCAAACGCTACAAGGACGGCGACATGATCGCCGCACGCGGCGATCCACCCGAGGTGTGGATCGCTTGCGCGCGCGGCGCGGTGCGTGTGAGCTCGACCTCGGTGTCGGGCAAGCAAATCACGCTGACCTATGTGGAGCCAGGCATCTGGTTTGGCGATGTGTCGATCTTCGACGGGGAACGCCGCACACACGATTGCTACGCGCACGGCGACACGACCATCCTGAACGTGGCCCGCGCAGACTTCAAGAAAATCCTGTCGCAGCACTCCGAGTTCTACGAAGCGCTGCTGCGCCTGCAGTCGCGCCGCATCCGCCAGCTCTACGGTCTGGTGGAAGACCTCAACACCCTGCCCCTGCGCGCGCGCCTGGCCAAGCAGCTCAACCACCTGGCACGCAGTTATGGGGTGCCCAGCCTGTCCGACGCCAAGGCGGTACGCATCAGCCTGCAACTGGCACAAGAAGAACTGGCCCAGCTGCTGGGTGCTTCGCGCCAGCGCGTCAACCAGGAACTCAAGCAAATGGAGCGCGAACAGGTCATCCGCATCGAGCCGGGTGGTCTGGTGGTGCTCGACCGCGATGCCTTGATCGGCATCGTCAACGCCGACCATTAACCCTGTCACAGGCGGGCAAGACCCCCGCCGCACGAGGCCCCCATGAGTGGATTTGATCATTTCGTGGGGACTCGCCCCGTCTCTGGAACCCACGCGTTTGACGTTGCAGCCCTGCAGGCCTGGCTGAGCCAACACCTGCCCGGCTTCGCTGGCCCCTTGAGCGTCGAGATGTTCAAGGGTGGCCAGTCCAACCCCACCTACAAGCTCATCACGCCCTCACGGCAATACGTGATGCGCGCCAAGCCCGGACCGGTGGCCAAGCTGCTGCCCTCGGCCCACGCCATCGAACGCGAATTCACCGTCATGCGCGGCCTGTACGGCACCGACGTGCCCGTGGCCCAAATGCATGTGCTGTGCGACGACGAGTCGGTGATTGGCCGTGCTTTCTACGTGATGGAGTTTGTGCAGGGCCGCGTGCTGTGGGACCAATCCTTGCCCGGCATGACACCGGCGCAGCGCGGCGAGATTTACGACGAGATGAACCGCGTCATGGCGGCGCTTCACAAAGTTCAGTTCGCCGAGCGTGGCCTGGCCAGCTACGGAAAACCGGGCAACTACATCGAGCGCCAGGTCAGCCGCTGGAGCAAGCAGTACGTGGCCTCCATCACCCAGCCCATCCCCGAGATGGACCAGCTGATGGACTGGCTGCCGAAAAACATCCCGGACAGCGCAAAAGACGAGTCGCTGGTGAGCATCGTGCACGGCGACTACCGCCTGGACAACCTGATGTTCCACCCCAGCGAGCCACGCGTGCTGGCCGTGCTGGATTGGGAGCTGTCCACCCTGGGCCACCCGCTGGCCGACTTCAGCTACCACTGCATGGCCTGGCACATCAGCCCTGGCACCTTCCGGGGCATTGGTGGTCTGGACCTGGCCGCCTTGGGCATCCCGTCAGAGCAAGACTACATTCGCCGCTATTGCGAGCGCACCGGCTTCACCACACCCGAGGCGCTGGCCAAAGACTGGAACTTCTACCTGGCCTACAACATGTTCCGCATTGCCGCCATCCTGCAAGGCATTGCCAAGCGCGTCGAAGACGGCACCGCATCGAGCGAACAAGCCAAAACGTCTGGCGCAGGCGCCCGGCCCATGGCCGAACTGGCCTGGCAATTTGCTCAAAAACACTGATTACCCAAGGAGAAAACGATGGACTTTGAATACACCCCCAAGGTCAAGGACATGCAGGCACGCCTGCTGGCCTTCATGGACCAGCACATCTACCCCAACGAGGCGCGCTACATGCAAGAGATCGAGGGCTACCGCGCCAGCGGCAACGCCTGGCAGGTCTCCAAGGTCATCGAAGAGCTCAAGCCCCTGGCCCGCAAGGCGGGTCTGTGGAACCTGTTTCTGCCCCAGTCGCACCGCGCTCCGCAAGGCCTGTCCAATCTCGAATACGCGCCGCTGTGCGAAATCATGGGCCGCGTGCCTTGGGCGGCCGAAGTCTTCAACTGCTCGGCCCCTGACACCGGCAATATGGAAACGCTGGAGCGTTACGCCAGCGAAGCCATCAAGGACCAGTGGATGGAGCCGCTGCTCAAGGGCGAAATCCGCTCGGCCTTTTTGATGACCGAACCCGAGGTCGCCTCATCGGACGCCACCAACATCCAGACTTCCATCGTGCGCGATGGCAACGACTACGTCATCAACGGCCGCAAGTGGTGGTCGTCCGGCGCCGGAGACCCGCGCTGCGCCGTCTACATCGTCATGGGCAAAACCGACCCCGAGGCACCGCGCCACTCGCAGCAGTCCATGATCGTGGTGCCCGCCAACACGCCCGGCATCAAGGTGCTGCGCCATCTGACGGTGTTCGGCTACGACGACGCGCCGCACGGCCACATGGAAATCCTGCTGGAAAACGTGCGCGTGCCCGTGGGCAACCTGCTGCTGGGCGAAGGCCGTGGCTTCGAGATTGCCCAGGGTCGCCTCGGCCCCGGCCGCATCCACCACTGCATGCGCTCGATTGGTGCCGCCGAACGCGCACTCGAACTGATGTGCAAGCGCCTCAACACCCGTGTGGCCTTTGGCCGTGAAGTGGCCCGCCAGTCGGTCTGGCAAGAGCGCGTGGCCGAATCGCGCTGCATGATCGAGCAGGCCCGCCTGCTGACCCTCAAGGCCGCCCACATGATGGACACCGTGGGCAACAAGGTCGCCAAGGCCGAAATCGCCATGATCAAGATCGTCGCCCCCAACATGGCCTGCCAGATCCTGGACTGGGCCATCCAGGCGCACGGTGGTGGTGGCATTTCGCAGGACTTCCCGCTGGCCTTTGCCTGGGCGCACCAGCGCACGCTGCGTTTTGCCGACGGCCCTGACGAAGTCCACCGCAACTCGCTGGCCAAGCTCGAATACGCCCGCCACATGGCGGTGCCCGGTGAGGTGGACATGCCGATCACACGCGGCAGCTGATCCCCATCCGCGTTCAAACGACAAAGGCCTGCCCGCCAACATGGGCAGGCCTTTTTGGCGATGATGCGCAGGTTTTCAAGCACAGGAGCTCTGAATGATCGACCTCTACACCTGGCCCACCCCCAATGGCCACAAGATCCACATCATGTTGGAAGAGTGCAAGTTGCCCTACCGCGTGCACCCGGTCAACATCGGCACGGGCGACCAGTTCCAGCCGGACTTCCTGAAAATCAGCCCCAACAACAAGATCCCGGCGCTGGTGGACAGCGAGGGGCCGGATGGCAAACCCATCTCACTCTTCGAGTCCGGCGCCATCCTGGTCTATTTGGCGGCCAAGACAGGCCAATTCATGCCCAAGGGCGACCGTGCCAAATACGAGGTGCTGCAATGGCTGATGTTCCAGATGGGCGGCCTGGGCCCCATGCTGGGCCAGGCGCACCACTTCCGCATCTACGCCCCCGAAAAGATCGACTACGCCGTCACCCGCTACACCAACGAGGCCAAACGCCTGTACGGCGTGCTCGACAAGCGCCTGCAAAGCAGCCCCTGGGTGGGTGGAAAAAGCTATTCAATTGCCGACATGGCGATCTTTCCATGGCTGCGCAGCTGGCAAAACCAGGGCATTGACTGGGCCGACTACCCGCATGCCAAGGCCTGGTTCGACAAGATCGCCGCGCGCCCGGCCGTGCAAAAAGCGGTACAAGTGCTGGCCGATGCACGCAAACCGCTGGTGGACGACAAGGCCCGACAGGCACTGTTTGGCGCCAGCCAGTACGAAAAACGTTGAGCCACCCCGGAGTCAGGCGCTTTCGCGGGTAGAATCGCAGACAGTCGGAGCGTAGCGCAGCCTGGTAGCGCATCTGCTTTGGGAGCAGAGGGTCGCGAGTTCGAATCCCGCCGCTCCGACCATTACCCACCCAACAAAAAGGCCCTTTCAGGGCCTTTCTTGTCTCTGATCTGCCCGTAGCTCAGTTGGATAGAGCATCTGCCTTCTAAGCAGACGGTCGGGGGTTCGATTCCCTCCGGGCAGGCCACTTTCGCCAAGGCCAGGCCTGCGCTCAGAGCAAGCCCCACAAAGCCACGCCACCCAGCCCCCAAGCCAGTCCATTGCCCCATGCCATGGTCAAGCCCACACGGTGGCCTGCGGTGGACCAGGCAATGGCCACTTTGGCGGCGATGTTGGCCAGCGTGGCAAAACCCAGCGCCACACCCGTGGCGAAGGTGGGCAGCCCCCCCACGTGGTGCATGTCCCCCAGCGAAATCACCATCGCGTCCACATCGGCCAACCCAGACACCGCCGACAGCACATAAATGCCAAGGGTTCCCAGCCATGCCTTGGCGGCAGGCACCAGCGCCGCCATCGCCGCCAGGTAGGCGCCAAACGCCAAGGCTGTACCCAGGTTGAAGGGGGACATGGCCTGAACGGTCTGGGCCTGCGCGTCGCTGGCATGCTGCTGCCCATGCCACTGCCAAAGTGCCATGCCCAGCAAACACAGCCCTGCCAGCACCGAGGCACTGCCCAGCGTGGCCAAGGCCGAGGGTGAAATGACCCCCAGCAACACCGCCATGCGCAAAAACATGACCCCACATGCCGCCAACATGCCACTGGCACAGGCACGGCCCATGCTGGGCTGCTCGCGGGCAAAACGCCCCAAAGCCAGTGTGGCGGCGGTGGACGAGGCCAACCCACCCAGCAAACCCGTCCACAAAATGCCGCGCAGCGGTCCACTCAGCCGCATGGCGAAATGACCGGTCAGGGACAAGGCGGCGATCAGGATGACCGCCCACCACAGCTTGTAGGGGTTGAGCGCCTCATATGGACCCATACCGGCATCGGGCAGGTAAGGCAAAACGACCACCGAGAGCACCAGCAACTGCAAAGACGCACTCAACTCGCTGGACTGGATCAGGCGCAGCCAGCTGTGCAAGGTGGGTTTGAGGTTGAGCAGCACCGCGGCCACCACCGCTGCGGCCAGCGCCAGCGCCACATTGCCGTGCGCGGCAAACGCGCCCAGCGCCAGGGTCAGCAGCATGGCCACCGCCGTGGTGGCACTCAGGTTGCCCGACTGTTCGGCCACGCGGCTGTAAGACGCGGTGAGCAACAAGGCCAGCCCGACTTCGGCCCCCACCAGCGGCCAGGGGCCAAACACCGGCAGCAAATGCCCCAACACACCGCCCAGCAAACCCGTCAGTGCAAAAGTGCGCAAACCAGCCACACGCCCACCGTCTTGCACCTTGCGCTCATGCCAGCCGCGCTCCAGGCCAATCAACAAGCCAATGGCCAGCGCCGCCATCAGGCCTTGCACATCGGGGGGTAAATTCAACACATTCATGCCTGGATCTTTTCAGCAGGGCTTGCAAGACTGCCGCCAGCTTGCACAGGGTCCATGGTAGTTCAGCCTCTGAACCTCAAATATGATTTTTTTTGCATGACGATCGCGTATCCTAGGGATTTTCCTGAGTGCAGAGCCCGCAAAACACGCAAGATAATGCATATGAAAGCTACAGAGCTTCGCTATGCTGAATCTGTCCATTTTCGGATTGAGCCTCACAAAACACCACCAGGAGACCAACATGAGCACCTCTTTTCAACGCCGCCAGATCCTGACCCAGGGCGCAGCCCTGATGGGCACTGCCGCCTCCGGCCTGCTGCTGCCCCAGCACGTTCTGGCCCAGAGCGGCAAGATCCGCGTGGGCTTCATGCTGCCCTACACCGGCACCTTTGCGCAGCTGGGCGTGGCCATTGAAAACGGTGTGCGCATGGCCATCAACGAACAAGGCGGCAAACTCGGCGGCCGCGAAGTCGAGTGGTTCAAGGTCGATGACGAATCCGAGCCGTCCAAAGCCATCGAGAACGCCAACAAACTGGTGCAACGCGACAAGGTGGACGTGCTGATCGGCACTGTGCACTCGGGCGTGCAGATGGGCATCCACCGCGTGGCCCGCGAGTCCGGCGTGCTCAACCTGATCCCCAATGCCGGTGTGCACATCGCCACCCGCGCCCAGTGCGCTCCCAACGTCTTTCGCACCAGCTTCACCAACAGCCAGCCCACCATGGCGCTGGGCGAGGCCATGGTCAAGCGCGGCCACAAGAAGGCCGTCTGGATCACCTGGAAGTACGCCGCAGGCGACGAAGCCTACGAAGGCTTCAAGGAAAGCTACACCAAGGCCGGTGGCACCATCGTCAAGGAGCTGGGCCTGCCCTTCCCCAACGTCGAGTTCCAGGCGCTGCTGACCGAAATCGCAGCCCTCAAGCCCGACGCCGTGGCCTGTTTCTTTGCCGGTGGCGGCGCCGCCAAGTTCATGAAGGACTACGCCGCTGCGGGCCTGAAAGACAAGATCCCGCTGTACGGCTCTGGCTTCCTGACCGAAGGCGTGATCGACGCGGCAGGCCCCGCAGCCGAAGGCGTGTTGTCCACCTTGCATTACAGCGACAGCCTGGACACCAAGCGCAACCACGAGTTCCGCCTGGCTTATGCCAAGTCCTTCAAGATGCAGCCCGATGTGTATGCCGTGCAAGGCTACGACACCGGCCTCTTGTTGGTGCAAGGTGCCAACGCCGTCAAGGGCGACTTGAGCAACAAGGCGGCGCTCTACAAGGCCATGGAAGGCGCCACCATCGACAGCCCGCGTGGCAAGTGGACCATGAGCAAGGCCCACAATCCGGTGCAGGACATCTACCTGCGCCAGGTGGTCGGCAAGGAAAACAAAGTGCTGGGTGTGGCTGCCAAGGCCTTGTCCGACTCTGGTGCAGGCTGCCGCCTGTAAGCGATACACCCGCCCCGTGCGGGCTCCTCTTGCGAAAACGGCGGACCAGTTCCGCCGTTTTCACACCCCTCCTCACTTGCAGATTCTGATGGACTTCATCAACTTTCTCATCCAGCTGCTCAACAGCGTCCAGTACGGGCTGCTGCTGTTCATGCTGGCCGCAGGCCTCACGCTGATTTTCGGCATCATGGGCGTGGTCAACCTGGCCCACGGCAGCTTCTACATGCTGGGCGCCTACCTCGCCTGGTCGCTGGCAGGGATGCTGGGCAGCTTTGTGCTGGCCATCGTGGTCGGCACCGCACTGTCGGTGGGCTTTGGCCTGCTGCTCGAAAAAGTGTTGTTCCGGCATTTCTACCACCGTGACCACCTCGACCAGGTGCTGCTGACCTTCGGCCTGATCTATGTGTTTGAGGAACTGCGCTCCATGCTCTGGGGCGACGATGTGCACGGCCTGCCCGTGCCCGAGCTGCTGTCGGCCTCTATCCCCCTGACCGACACCCTCTCCTACCCGGTGTACCGCCTGTTCATGTCCGGCATCTGCCTGCTGCTGGCCCTGGGCCTGTACCTGCTGATTTCCAAGACCCGCCTGGGCATGAAGATCCGCGCTGGTGCCTTCAACCACGAGATGACCGAAGCCCTGGGCGTGAACATCACACGGATCCACGCCGTGGTGTTCGCGCTGGGCGTGGGCCTGGCCTCGATTGCCGGCATGATCGCCGCGCCAGTCTCCAGCGTCTACCCCAACATGGGCAGCCAGGTGCTGATCATGTGCTTTGTGGTGGTGGTGATCGGCGGCATCGGTTCGGTGCGCGGCGCGCTCATCGCGGCCCTGCTGGTGGGCCTGGTGGACACCTTTGGCAAGGTGTTGCTGCCGCAAATTTCGGGCATGCTGGTGTACGTGCTCATGGCCGCGGTGCTGCTGTACAAGCCCGAAGGCCTTTTCAAGCAGTGAGAACACGATGAGCGCTCCTCAAATTCACATCGAAACCCTGCCCCGCAGCATCCAGCTGGTGCTGCTGCTGGGCCTGGCCGCGCTCGCTGCCTTCCCTTTCGTGGGCAGCGACTTCTACCTGGCCATGGTCAACCGCATGATGATCCTGGCCATCTTTGCCATGAGTCTGGACCTGCTGCAGGGCGTGAGCGGCCTCGTGTCGCTGGGCCATGCGGCTTACTTTGGCATTGCCGGTTATGTGCTGGCCTTTGTCACGCCTGCGGGCGAACCGATCAGCCTCTACACCAGCTTGCCCCTGGCGGTGGGAGGCGCCGCGCTGGCCGCGCTGGTCATCGGCTTTCTGGTGGTGCGCACGCACGGCATCTACTTCATCATGGTCACCATGGCCTTTGCGCAGATGGTGTTTTATGTGTTCTTCGACAACAAGACCCTGGGCGGCTCGGACGGCATCTTCCTGAATTTCCGCCCCGACGCCGTGCTGTTCGATCTGGAAAACAAGCGCGTGTTCTATTTCTTCACGCTCGGCTGTCTGGTGTCGGTGTACCTCTTCCTGCGCCGCCTGCTGTGGAGCCCATTCGGCCGTTCGCTGGCTGGCATCCGCGTCAATGAACACCGCATGCGCGCCCTGGGTTTTGGCACCTTCAGCCACAAGCTCGCCGCCTTCACGCTGGCCGGGGCGCTGGCGGGTCTGGCGGGCTTTCTGTGGGCGGCGCAGACGGGCTTTGTGAACCCCGAACTCATGGGCTTTCACATGAGCGCCCACGCCATCATGATGGTGATTCTGGGCGGCATGGGCAACTTTGCCGGGGCCATCGTCGGCGCCTTCTCGTTCGAGTATTTGCTGCATCTGTTCAAGGACCTGCCGCAGATTGGCAGCTTCAACACCGGCAAGCACTGGCAAATGTGGATGGGCCTGTTCATCGTGGGCCTGGTGATTTTTGCGCCCAAAGGCATCCTGGGTCTGCTGGCCCGCGCCTTCGCCCAAAAGGAGGCCAACGATGCGTGAGCCCAAAGTCATGATGTCTGCGCGCGGCCTGACCAAGCGCTTTGGCGGCCTGGCCGCCGTGAGCGATGTCTCGCTCGACCTCTGGCACGGCAAGCTGCACGCCGTCATCGGCCCCAACGGCGCCGGCAAGTCCACCCTGACCAACCTGCTCTCGGGTGACCTGCCGCCCACCAGCGGCAACATCACACTGGATGGCCACGACATCACCGGCTGGACGCCCGAAAAAATCTCGCGCCACCGCCTGGGCCGCAGCTACCAGAAGACCAACATCTTCCGGACGTTTACCGTCTGGGACAACGTGCGCCTGGCCGCGCAGTCGCGCGCACAATCCCACCCCTTCAACCCGCTGGGCTGGCTGGGCCGGGCCGACAACATGGCTGCGGTCAACGCCCGCGCCGAACGCGCCATCGAACTGGCAGGCCTGCAAAACCGCCGCCACACCGTGGCCGGCGCCGCCAGCCACGGCGAACAGCGCCAGCTCGAAATCGCCATGACACTCGCCACCGAACCCGTGGTGCTGCTGCTGGACGAACCGCTGGCCGGCATGGGCGTGGCCGAAGCCGAGAACATGGTGCAGCTCTTGCTGCGCCTGAAAAAAGACCACGCCATGATGCTGGTCGAGCACGACATCGACGCCCTCTTCACCCTGGCCGACCACCTCACCGTGATGGTCAACGGCCAGGTGATCGCCAGCGACACACCGGCCGCCGTGCGGGCCGACCGTGGCGTGCAAGCCGCCTACCTGGGGGAACACTGATGTCCGAATGCCTGATCCACGCCAGTGGCATCCACAGCTACTACGGTGCCAGCCACATCCTGCATGGCATCGACTTCACCGTGAACCGGGGCGAAACCATCGGCCTGATGGGCCGCAACGGCATGGGCAAAAGCACCCTGCTCAAGTCCATCATGGGCATCGTGCCGCCGCAGCGCGGCAGCGTGAGCATCAAGGGCCAGGCCATGCAGGGCCGCCCCACCTTCGAAGTGGCGCAGATGGGCATCGCCTACGTGCCCGAAGGGCGCGGCATTTTCGGCAACCTGAGCGTGGTCGAAAACCTGCAGATGGCGGCCCGCGCCGGCACACAAGGCCAGCGCGACTGGACTTACGAACGCGTGCTCGACACCTTCCCCCGCCTCAAGGAACGCCTGAACCACGGCGGCCAGCAACTCTCGGGCGGTGAACAGCAGATGCTGACCATTGGCCGTGCCCTCATGACCAACCCCGATGTGCTCATCCTGGACGAAGCCACCGAAGGCCTGGCCCCGCTGATCGCCCGGGAAATCTGGCGCATCTGCAGCGTCATCAAGGCCAGCGGCATCAGCGCCATCATCGTCGACAAGAACTGGAAACACGTCACCCAGATCACCGACCGCAACGTCATCCTGGTCAAAGGCAAAGTCGTGTTCGAAGGGAGCTCCGCTGCCCTGCACGCCGCCCCCGGCGTGCTCGAACAACACCTGGGCGTTTAAAGCAGCGGTCGCAATTCGCGCGCGGCATCGAGCAGCAGGGGCAGCCATTTGCGCTGCACCGCGGCATCGCCCAGCTGTTCTGCGGTGCCCACCACATTGAGCGCGGCCAGCGTGTGGCCCTGCATGTTGCGCAGCGGCACCGCCAGCGCATGAATGCCCAGCTCGTGCGCATCACGGGCCAGGCACCAGTCGTCCTGCCGCACCCGCGCGACCAGGGCCTTGAAGGCCCGGGGCGCCACTTCGGTCTGCGGGGTGATGCGCGGCAACTCGCGGTCCTTGAGCCAGGCATTGAAATCGGCAGGTGGCAGGCTGGCCAGCAGCACCCGACCGGTGGAGGTGGCGTGTGCAGGCAGTCGCGCGCCCAGGTGCAGGCCATGGGCCAGGTGACGCACGGGCTCGGCCGTGCCCGCGCTGCGCGCCACGATCACGCATTCGCGGCCATCGAGCACCACCGCTGAAAACGAGGCCTGTGTCTGCCCCGCCAGGCGGTTCAGCGTGGGCTGCAGGGTGCGCGGCAGGCGCGAGGTGGCCATGTAGCTGCCCGCAAAACGCAAGACCCTCGCCGACAGCCAGTAGTGGCTGCCATCGCTTTCCAGATAGCCCAGCTCGGCCAGGGTGAGCAGGTGGCGGCGCGCCGCCGCGCGGGTGATGCCGGTGCGCTGCGCCGCCAGCGTGGCGTTCAGGCGCTGGCGCTCGGTGTCAAAGGCTTCGAGCACCGCCAGCCCCTTGGCCAAGCCCTCGATGTAGTCGGCTTTGGCGATCGTCATGCTGCGGTGGACCTCCATCAATTTGCGCGATCATCGCACAATTGATTTTATCATCGCACACTTCGTGCACCCGCCCCGATGCGCCCCGGGCGGGCTTTCCTTAAGCTTGCGCCCACCGTTTCAAGAACCCCCGTCAGGAGACACCCCATGACCAAAGCCACCCGCACCCAGGTCGCCATCGTCGGCGCCGGCCCGTCCGGCCTGCTGCTCGGCCAACTGCTCTACAAGGCCGGCATCGACGCCATCCTCCTGGAGCGCCAGACCGGCGACTACGTGCTCTCGCGCATCCGCGCCGGTGTGCTCGAACAGGTCTGCATCGACCTGCTCGATGAAGCCGGCGTGGGCCAGCGCATGCACAAGGAAGGCCTGGTCCACGGCGGCTTTGACCTGCTGTTCAAGGGCGAGCGACACCGCATCGACATGAACCAGCTCACCGGCGGCAAGAACGTGATGGTCTATGGCCAGACCGAACTCACCCGCGACCTCATGGACGCCCGCAGCGCGCTGGGCCTGCCCACCGTTTACGAAGCCAACAACCTGCAGGTGCACGAGTTCGAGACCAAGAAACCCCGTGTCACCTACGAAAAAGACGGCGTGACGCACACCATTGAGTGTGACTTCATTGCCGGTTGCGATGGCTTTCATGGCGTGTGCCGCGCCAGCGCCCCCAAGGACAAGATCCGCGAATACGAAAAGGTCTACCCCTTTGGCTGGCTGGGCCTGCTCTCGGACACCCCGCCGGTGCACCACGAACTGATCTACGCCAACAGCCCACGCGGCTTTGCCCTGTGCTCGCAGCGCAGCAAGACGCGCAGCCGCTACTACCTGCAGGTGCCACTGACCGACAAGATCGAAGACTGGAGCGACGAAGCCTTCTGGGAGGAGCTGCGCAACCGCCTCGACCCCGAAGCCCGCGCCCATCTGGTGACCGGCCCCAGCATCGAGAAAAGCATCGCCCCGCTGCGCAGCTTCGTGACCGAGCCCATGCGCTTTGGCCGCATGTTCCTGGCCGGTGACGCCGGCCACATCGTGCCGCCCACCGGCGCCAAGGGTCTGAACCTGGCCGCCACCGATGTGAAATACCTGTCCACCGCCATCATCGAGTTCTACAAGGAAAACTCCGAGCTGGGCATCGACACCTACTCCGAGCGCTGCCTGCGCCGCATCTGGCGCGCCGAACGCTTCAGCTGGTGGTTCACCCAGCTCATGCACCGCTTTCCGGGTGAAGGCGAGATCGCGCAAAAGTTCCAGGAAGCCGAACTCGACTACCTGATCCACAGCGAATCGGGCTCGCGCACCATCGCCGAAAACTACGTTGGCCTGCCGCTGGACTTCGGCGACCGCTGACACCTTCGCCACCCGCGTGACAAGGGCCGCAGGATTCCATCCCTGCGGCCCTCATAATTTGTGCAACGAAAAACGAATGCACCCCATGGCCACTCTCAAACCCCTGCGCGGCACGCGCGTTGTCAGCCTCGCCCTCAACCTGCCCGGCCCCGCCGCCCTGCGCCGTCTGGCCGACATGGGCGCACGCTGCACCAAGATCAACCCGCCCGCAGGCGACCCCATGGCGCACTACACGCCCGACGGCTACGCCCAGCTGCACGCGGGCGTGAAAGAGACCACGCTCGACCTGAAAGACGCCCAAGGCCAGGCCGCCCTGCACAAGCTGCTGGCCGGCACCGACATCCTGCTCACCTCTTTCCGCCCCTCGGCGCTCACCAAGCTGGGGCTTGGCTGGAAAGCCCTGCACAAACGCTACCCGGCCCTCAGCCTGGTGCAGGTGGTGGGCGCTCCCGGCCCGCTGGCCGAAATTCCGGGCCACGACCTGACTTACCAGGCCGAAGTGGGCCTGGTGCCCGGCATGGCCCTGCCCGCCAGCCTGTTTGCCGACATGGGTGGTGCCCTGATGGCCAGCGAAGCCACGCTGCAGGCCATGCTGGTGCAAAAAACCACCGGCAAAGGCAGCTTCCACGAAGTGGCCCTGAGCAGCGCCGCCGCCTGGCTGGCCCTGCCCCGCGATTGGCAAATGACCACCCCCAAAGGCCCCGTGGGCGGCGCGCACGCGGGCTATCGGCTGTACCCCTGCAAGAACGGGCGCGTGGCCCTGGCCGCGTTGGAGCCGCACTTTGCCCAACGCCTGTGCGAAGCCGCAGGCGTGAAGATCGCCCACCCGGTCAAGGACCTGCTCAAACCCGCAGTGCAGCAGGCCATTGCCGCCTTTGTGGCGGGCAAGACGCGCCAGCAACTCGATGTCCTGGCCGAGGCCAAAGACATTCCGCTGCTCACGCTCAAGTGAGCGGGTCGCCGCCCGTAGGCACGAAACTCAGTCGGCAGTGGCTTCGGCTTTTTCAGCCTGGTGCACCAGCTTGCGTGCCATGCTCCAGCGGTGCACCTCGCTGGGGCCGTCGTAGATGCGAAAAGCGCGCATGTCGGTGAAGATGCGCATGACGGGCGACTCGGCCGTGACGCCCTGTCCGCCCAGAATCTGCACGCTGCGGTCCACCACGCGCCACTGCGCCTCAGAGCAGACCACCTTGGCGCGGCTCGATTCAAAGTTGCATTTCTCGCCCTGGTCCAGCATCCAGGCGGTGTGCCAGATGTGCAGGCGTGCGGTGTGCAGGTCCATGTCGTTGTCGGCCAGCATGAAACCCACGCCCTCATGTTGGGCCAGCGGCTGGCCAAAGGCGTGGCGCTTGCGCGCATAAGTGAGTGCCGTGTCGTGCGCGCGCCGCGCCTGGCCCAGCCAGCGCATGCAGTGGGTCAGCCGCGCTGGCGCCAGTCGCACCTGCGCATAACGAAAGCCCTTGCCCACCTCGCCCAGCACATCGGCAGCGGGCACGCGCAGATTCTCAAAGCGCAGGACCCCGTGTCCGCCCGTGAAGCACGCGTCCATCGCGTCCATATTGCGCTCCAGCCGGATGCCGGGGCGGTCCATGTCCGACAGGAACATGGTGGCTGAGCCATCTTCCATGCGCGCCATCACGATGGCGTAGTCGGCACCGTCGGCACCGGTAATGAACCACTTGAGCCCATTGATGACATAGTCGTCACCGTCGCGCGCCGCCGTGGTGGTCAGCATGGACGGGTCGGCCCCAGCGCCCGGCGAGGGTTCGGTCATGGCAAAACACGAGCGCGTCTGTCCCGCCACCTGCGGGCGCAGCCAGCGCTCTTTCTGCGCTGCCGTACCCACCTCTTCCATCAGGTGAATGTTGCCTTCGTCGGGGGCATGGATGTTGAGTGCGGTAGGGCCAAGCCAGGAATAACCGGCCTCTTCAAACACCACCGCCTTGGCGATGTGGCTCAGGCCCAGACCCCCCATCTCTGTGGAGGCATGCGGCGTGAGCAGGCCGGCCGCCTTGCCGCGTGCCACCAGCTCACGGCGCAGCGCTTCGCTGGGGCCATGGTGCGACTGGCGTTCGTCGTTTTCCAGCGGTATGACCTGCTCGGCAATGAATTGGCGCGTACGCTCGCGCAGCGCCTGCAGCTCGGGAGAAAGTGTGAAGTCCATGTAGCGCCTCGGTTGTGCAGCCAGCAGAAGTTGATGGGCCAGAAGGTTGGGCACTATTGTGGATTCACACACCTGCCCCCACCACGCCCCACTGTCGCCTGCGTCACAGCAAGCCCCAAAGCCAGAATGCAGCCTGCTGGCACCTCTCACGCAACTTGTCCCGAACGCGACGCAAACCGTTTGGCAGCACCTGCCAACCCATTCAGGATGGACTCGCTGACTTGCGCCGGAAAGTCCAAGGGCAACAGGCCTTTGACCGTTTCAATGACCGCAGGCGTTTGCGCAATGACTTGCTCGAAAGGACTGTCATGCCCCGTCGAGGCCATACCGTGCCGCCTGGCAAGCTCATGCCAATGTCTGGGCAAAATCTCACGCATCTTCCAATGCGGGCTTTTCCCACTCACGGCCATGGCCATCTTGACCTTATGGGGTGACACCAGGTTGACCCCCTCCCCCAGTACAGGGTAACCCGAGAGCACATCGTACAAAGGCGCCAGCGCGTAGCGACCACCCGCTTGGAGCTGGATGCTGAAGTTTTTGGCGTGACCGTCACTGGCACACAACAGCCAGAACAGGAACTGCGCCTTGATGAAGTGACGTTTGTCTTGCTCGGCGTGGATGGAGCCGTTCAGAAAGTTCAGAATCTTGTTCATGCCCGGTCCGCCATCTGACTCGTACTTCATGTGGCCCGGGTAAGCCATCGCTTGGCACATGTCCTCCTGGGGCAAGCGAATCAGCCACGAATGGTCGGCAGACCACAGGCGATCAAACCGGTCAACCACCAAGACCTTGATGTCTTCGAATTGCGCCATGGCGCAATCAGCCACAGGCAGGCCATACGCCTTAATCACCTGGGCGCAAAGCCACTCGTTCTCAACCGAAGCGGCCATGTCCATTTGCATGTTGCCAACCAACCCCAACGGTAACTTCAGAATGTGCGTTGTTGGCGTTGGTCCCAAGGGCCGCATCCACTGGCCATTGAGTTTGAGCAATGCCGTTTTTTCTTGTGCCCCAGCCAATGAAATCCGGAAATCATCTGGATGCTGCCCATCGTCTTGCCATGGTTGGATACTGGCTGTGTTTCTCAGCAGTTGGGCAATCTCGGCCTCACTCATGGGCTGCGCCTGAATGGTTTTCACATCCTCGGCTTCGAAGCCTTCGGGTAACAGGCGGATGGCCCCCACACTGTCACGGCCGACCTCGGCCAACAAATCAAACGCACCCTTCCCTTTGGTTTTGAAACGCGCGGCTATGCGCTCCCTCAACCTGGGGCTGTCTGGCAACAGGTTGTCGAACCATGCCCCCACCAGCTCGCCTCGATGGGGCTGATTGCCGGGCGTAAAAGGCAAAGTCAGCGACAGTGGACGGGCCTGAGGCGACTGCAACCAGCTGTCCTCATACTGAAGCTGATCCTTGCCTTGCGAGATGGACCAAGTGCCGACTCTCTCGCCATTCATCCACAGCATCAGACGCCGGGTACTTGCTGAACGACTCATGGCTTTTACCACTGTGCAGACTTCACACCAACGGGTGTTCCGTCTCTGTTTGTCGGCTTGGGCTGAAGCACCAACTCCACGCCCAAGGCATTGAGCACTGTCAGCAGCTTGCTGACACTCATGTTGGCAGCATTGCGCTCGGCAGCAGAGTATGTCTGCTGTGTGATACCCAGTCGCATCGCCAAGTCTTCTTGAGTCAAACCTGCGCTTTTGCGGAATCCGGCAATGATGGGCTTGAGTTGTTCAGCTGCCTGGATTGTGTAATTGCTCATACATCACTTAATCTGTATTTGGTGTTTACACACTATAAACTGTAAACAGAATTAACGCAACATAGGCTGTATTTTTTGCAACCGCTGGATCGGTCAAATGGGTGTAAGTGAGCGTTCTTTTGGTTCGCTCTGGATTGAGGGCACCCTACAGCCATTTGCACCTTAGAACCAAGCAAGGCTTAAAACCTTCGGTTCAGTGCGACGAGGGGCACTCGAGGGCCAACAGGCGCGCACACTGCGCCAGGTACGGAACAGTTCCACAGGAAAAGGAATAAAAAAAAGCCTAAGTAGATCAACTACTTAGGCTTTTTGTCTTGGCGGAAACGGAGGGATTCGAACCCTCGATGAGGCTCTACACCCCATACTCCCTTAGCAGGGGAGCACCTTCGGCCACTCGGTCACGTTTCCAACAGCGGCAATTATAGCTTACTGATCGAGGTCAAAGGCCTTGTGCAGGGCGCGCACAGCCAGTTCCATGTACTTTTCGTCGATCACGACCGAGGTCTTGATCTCAGAGGTGGAGATCATCTGGATGTTGATGCCCTCTTCGCTCAGGCTGCGGAACATTTTGCTGGCCACACCCACATGGCTGCGCATGCCGATGCCGACAATCGACACCTTGCAGATCTTGGTGTCACCGACCACTTCGCTGGCGCCCAGTGCGGGCAGCACTTTTTCCTTGAGCAGGTCGGTGGTGCGGGCGTAGTCGTTGCGGTGCACGGTGAAGCTGAAGTCGGTTTTGCCGTCCTTGCTGACGTTCTGGATGATCACGTCCACTTCGATGTTGGCATCGGCCACGGCGCCCAGGATCTGGTAGGCGATGCCTGGCTTGTCGGGCACGCCCAGCACAGAGCTTTTGGCTTCGTCGCGGTTGAATGCGATGCCGGAAACGATGGCTTGTTCCATTTGTTCGTCTTCCTCAAAAGTGATCAGGGTGCCGGATGCGGCTTCTTCGTGGATGTCGATGTCCCAGGGCGTGAAGCTCGAGAGCACGCGCATGGGCACTTTGTATTTGCCAGCAAATTCCACCGAACGGATCTGCAGGACTTTGGAGCCCAGAGAGGCCATTTCCAGCATCTCTTCAAAGCTCACCTTGGCCAGGCGGCGCGCCTCGGGCACCACGCGCGGGTCGGTGGTGTAGACGCCGTCCACGTCGGTGTAGATCAGGCATTCGTCGGCCTTCATGGCAGCGGCCACGGCCACGGCCGAGGTGTCAGAGCCGCCACGGCCCAGCGTGGTGATGTTGCCGCTGTCGTCCACACCCTGGAAACCGGTGATGATGACCACTTTGCCAGCGGCCAGGTCGCCGCGGACACGCGCGTCGTCGATCGACTCGATGCGGGCCTTGGTGTAGGCGTCGTTGGTTTTGATGGCCACTTGCCAGCCGGCGTAGCTGACGGACGGCATGCCTTCGGCCTGCAGGGCAATGGCCAGCAACGCAGACGATGCCTGCTCGCCAGTGGAGGCCAGCATGTCAAGTTCGCGGTTGTAGGCACTGTCGGCCTTGGCGGGCGCCAGCTCTTTGGCCAGGCCCAGCAGGCGGTTGGTTTCGCCGCTCATGGCGCTGGGCACGACCACCATCTGGTGGCCGGCGCGCGCCCATTTGGCCACGCGCTTGGCCACGTTGCGGATGCGCTCGGTCGAGCCCATCGAGGTGCCGCCGTATTTGTGAACAATCAAAGCCATTTGGATTCGTTTTCGAGAGAAATCAGTCCCCGCCGTGGTTTGGCAGGCGGTGCTGTCTGGCCAAGGGCAGTTGCGCCCGGCAAAACCTGTCGATTGTACCAACGCGCCCAGCGTCGGCCTTACACCAGAGGGGCAAAGCGCAGTACAGCACCCTCGCGCGAGACCCGCCCCGAACCCACCCGCAGGCTCAGCCGGTGGCCGCGCGTGGTGCAGTCGGCCAGCTGGGCTTGCAATTCGTGCAGCTGGGCCGTGCTGGGCGTGGTGGCGTGCTCGCGGCGCAACCACAGGCGCAGCGCCTGGGCCTGACGCGCCTGCGGCAAGGCTTGCAAAGCGGCAATGGCGGGGGGCACGCCCACGGCCATCAGGTCTTGCTCGGCCAGCGCGTCCAGCAGGGTCTGCGCCTGTGCGGTGTGTTGCATGCTGCGGGCGAAGGTGTCCCTGAACCCCGGCAAGGCGGCATCCAGGGCGGGCAAGACGCGCGCACGGATGCGGTTGCGGGTGAACTGCTCGTCCTGGTTGCTGGGGTCTTCCACCCAGTCCTGCCCGCAGGCGCGCAGCCAGTCGCGCAGGTTGGCACCCGCCACCTGCAGCCAAGGCCGGTGCCAGCGCAGGCCCAAGCGTTCCCACTGTGCGGGCATGCCCGCCAGCCCCGGCAAGCCACTGCCGCGCGAGAGGGCGATCAGCAAGGTTTCAATCTGGTCGTCGGCATGCTGGGCCAGCGCCACATCGCGCACCTCGGGCCACCGGCTGTGCACTGCATCGGCCAGGGCGGCGTAGCGGGCCTGGCGGGCGGCGTCTTCGGGGCTTTGTCCGGCCGCTGCGCGGGCGTCCACGCGCCACACGGCCAAGGGCACCGACAGGCGCTGGCACAGGTCCACGCAAAAAGACTCAAAACCGTCGGCCGCCTGCTGCAAGCCGTGGTGCACATGCACTGCCCTCACCTGCCCAGGCCAGCGCTGGGTGCAGGCCAGCAACAAAGCCGTCGAGTCGGCGCCGCCCGACAGCGCCACCGCAAAAGGAAGGCCCGGGCAGAAGTCTGCCAGGGCCTCGTCGGGGGAGCGTGACATGCCGCTTGGGCTTATTTGCCCGCCTTGGTGTCGGTGTAGCGACCGTAGCTGTTGAGACGCTCGTAGCGGCGCTCCAGCAGTTCCTTGGGCTTGAGGTCGCTGACCTGGCGTACCGCATCGGCCAGGGCACGTTTGAGGAAGGCCATCATCTGCTCGTGGTCGCGGTGGGCGCCGCCCACCGGCTCGTTGACGATCTTGTCCACCAGGTTCAGGGCCTTGAGGCGGTGGGCCGTGATGCCCAGGGCCTCGGCGGCCAGCTCGGCCTTTTCGCCGGTTTTCCAGAGGATGGAGGCGCAGCCCTCGGGACTGATGACCGAGTAAACCGAGTACTGCAGCATCAGCACCTGGTCGGCCACGCTGATGGCCAGCGCGCCGCCGGAGCCGCCTTCGCCAATGATGGTGGTGATGATCGGCACTTCGAGCTGTGCCATCTCGAAGATGTTGCGGCCAATGGCCTCGGACTGGCCACGCTCTTCGGCGTCGATGCCGGGGTAGGCACCGGGCGTGTCCACAAAGGTGAACACCGGCAGCTTGAACTTCTCGGCCGTCTTCATCAGGCGCAGCGCCTTGCGGTAGCCCTCGGGCTTGCTCATGCCGAAGTTGCGCAGCGCGCGCTCCTTGGTGTCGCGGCCCTTTTGGTGGCCCAGCACCACGCAGGCCTGACCATTGAAGCGGGCCAGACCGCCCACGATCGACAGGTCATCGGCAAAGTGGCGGTCGCCGTGCAGTTCGACAAAGTCGGTGAACAGGGCGTTCACATAGTCCAGCGTGTAGGGGCGCTCGGGGTGGCGGGCGATCTTGGTGATCTGCCAAGGCGTCAGGTCGCTGTAGATGTCTTTGGTCAGCTGCTGGCTCTTTTTGCTCAGCTGGTCGATCTCGTCGGTGATGTCCACCGCCGATTCGCTTTGCACATAGCGCAGCTCTTCGATCTTGGCATCGAGTTCGGCAATGGGTTGCTCGAAGTCGAGAAACGTGCGTTTGGCCAAGTTTTACTCCTCAATTCATGTGCGGACAGGCCGCGAAACCCCAGGCTCAGTAGGCCACGGGCAGCGGGTCCAGCGAGCGCCAAATATACCAAGTCGCCACGGTGCAGTACGGGCCCCAGGCCTGGGCCACCTCGCGCGCATCGCTGCGGCTGACGGGTTCACCCGAAAAATAGTTGCGGCTGATGCCGTTGATCAGCCCCACATCGTCCAGCGGCAGCACATTGGGCCGCATCAGATGGAAGATCAGGAACATCTCGGCCGTCCAGCGGCCAATGCCGCGGATGGCCACCAGTTCGGCAATGATGGCCTCGTCGTCCATGCCATGCCAGTCCTTGACGTGCACCGCCCCCGAGTCAAAGTGCAGCGCCAGGTCCACCAGGTATTCGACCTTGCGGGCCGACAGGCCAGCAGCCCGCATGTCGTCCACCTTGAGCTTGAGCACCCCGGCCGGCGTGAGCTTGCGCGAGAGCTTGGCAAAGCGGTCCCAGACGGACTGCGCAGCCTTGACCGAAATCTGCTGGCCCACGATGGAGCGGGCCAGCGTGACGAAAGCATCACCACGCGACTCCAGGATCACATCGCCAAACTGGGGGATGAGTTTCTTCATCACCCGGTCTTTGCGTGACAGGTGGGCGCAGGCCTCCAGCCAGTACTCAGGCGTGGCGGTGACCGTGGTTTTGCTCACGCCTTGGCCTCCCAGGTGGTGCCCGCTGGCGAATCCTTGAGCACAATGCCGGCGGCCAGCAGCGCGTTGCGGATGCGATCGGCTTCGGCAAAGTTTTTAGCGGCTTTGGCCTCCAAGCGGGCCTGAATCTGCGCCTGGATGGCGGCTTCATCAAGCCCGGCACCGGACTGCAGGAAAGCGGTCGGTTCGGATTGCAACAGACCCAGCACCGCACCCAGGGCCTTGAGCAAGCCGGCCAGTTCGGCCGAGCGGCTGCGGTTGACTTCGCTGGCCAGGTCAAACAGCACGGCCACCGCTTCGGGGGTGCCAAAGTCTTCGTCCATGGCCGCCTTGAAGCGGGCGGCGTAGGGGTTGGCCCAGTCGATGGTCAGCTGCACCGGCCCAACAGCTTGCAGTGCGGTGTAGAGGCGGCGCAGGGCACCCTTGGCGTCCTGCAGGTGCACATCGCTGTAGTTCAGCGGGCTGCGGTAGTGGCTGCGCACCACAAAAAAGCGCACCGTCTCGGCGTCAAATGCCTTGAGCACATCGCGGATGGTGAAGAAGTTGCCCAGGCTCTTGGACATCTTTTCGTTGTCCACATTGATGAAGCCGTTGTGCATCCAGGTGCGGGCAAACGTGCCCTCGCCCAGGGCGCCCTGGCTTTGGGCGATTTCGTTTTCGTGGTGCGGGAACTGCAGGTCAGCGCCACCGCCGTGGATGTCAAAGGTCTCACCCAGCAGCTCGCAGCCCATGGCCGAGCATTCGATGTGCCAACCTGGGCGGCCGCTGCCGTAGACGCTGTCCCACTTGCAGTCCTCGGGTTCCGTCGGCTTGGCCGACTTCCAGAGCACGAAATCCAGCGGGTCGTTCTTGCCCGATTCAACGGCCACGCGCTCGCCGGCGTTCAATTCGTCCAGCGACTTGCCCGACAGCTTGCCGTAGCCGGGAAACTTGCGCACCGCGTAGTTCACGTCGCCGTTGGAGGCGCGGTAGGCCAGGCCTTTTTGCTCCAGCGTGCCGATCATGCCCAGCATTTGCGGCACGTAGTCGGTGGCGCGCGGCTCGTGCTGTGGGCGCTCGATGCCCAGCGCATCAGCGTCCTGGTGCAGCGCATCGATCATGCGGTCGGTCAGGTGGCGAATGGTTTCGCCGTTTTGCAAGGCGCGCTGGATGATCTTGTCGTCGATGTCGGTGATGTTGCGCACATAGGTGACCTTCAAACCGCTGGCCTTGAGCCAGCGCTGCACCACGTCAAAAGCGATCATCGAACGGGCATGGCCCAGGTGGCACAGGTCGTACACCGTCATGCCGCACACATACATGCGCACATGGCCAGGCTCCAGCGGCTGGAAGTCGGCAACGGAACGCGTGAGCGTGTTGAAAATGCGCAGGCTCATGGCAAAAAAAATCAATCAGCAGCCGACCCAGAAAGGGCCTGCTCAGGCAATGGGGAAAAGGGCGGCGAAACGGTGGCCGCATTCGCGCAAGCCGCCTCGTCCAGCAGGCGCTCCGCTACAATGGCCTGCAGTATAGCCGTCCCCCTTGACGGGCCCCCATGCGCACTTTCCCCCCCTTGCACTTTCGCTCCATTTGCACCAATGCGGTGCGGCTGCTGCTCTCCAGCGTGCTGGCTTTCGGCGCTTTGGCCCATGCCGACCTGTACGACGATGTGGAGCGCCTGATCCGCAACGGCCAGTACGAACGCGCCAGCGAACAAAGCGACGCCCGCCTCAAAACCGCCCCCAACGACCCCCAAATGCGCCTGCTGAGCAGCCGTATCCTGGACGCGCAGGGTAAAACCGACGAAGCGCTTGGCGTGCTCGAATCGCTGACACTGGCGTTTCCGGAGCTGCCCGAGCCACACAACAACCTGGCCGTGCTCTATGCGCGCCAGGGCCGCACCACCGAAGCCATGGCCAGCCTGAACAAAGCCCTGCTGGCCCGTCCGGACTACACCGTGGCACTGGAAAACCTGGGCGACCTGCACCTGGGCCTGGCCCTGCAGGCCTACCAGCGTGCCGCCGCTGTGCCCGAGGCCCCAGCCCAGATCCAACGCAAGGCCACGGCCATTGCCCCTTTGCTGCAACGCTGACCCCATGTCCTCCAAACGCCATCTCTTGCGCACGCTGGTGCGCGCCACCGCCACACTGGGTCTGCTGGCCTGTACCTCCTGGCCCAGCCTGAACGCGCATGCCGCCGCCCCTCAGAAAATCCAGATCACCACATCGCTGGGTGTGATCGAGGCCGAGCTCTATGCCGACAAGGCGCCCAAGACCGTGGCCAACTTCGTGCAGTACGTCAAAGACAAGCACTACGACGGCACCGTCTTTCACCGCGTGATCGCCAACTTCATGGTGCAAGGCGGTGGCTACGATGCCAAATACAAGGAAAAGACCACCCGGGCCCCGGTGCAGCACGAAGGCCGCACTGCACTGGCCGCAGGCCTGAAGAACACCACCGGCACCCTGGCCATGGCGCGCACCAATGACCCGCACTCGGCCACCGCCCAGTTCTTCATCAACGTGGTGGACAACGGTTTTCTGGACCCCATTGCCATCCCCGACGGCGACCCGGTCAAACGCTTCGAATACCAGGGCCGGGTTTACGAAAACCTGCCCCGCAGCCAATTGCTCGCTGCCACACAGCTCTACGGCTACACCGTTTTTGGCAAAGTGACGTCCGGCATGGACGTCGTCCAGAAAATCCGCCAGACCCCGACCGGCTCGGGCGGCCCCTTCCCGACCGATGTCCCCCAGACCCCGGTCGTCATCCAATCCATCACTCTGCTTCCCTGAGAAACACCATGAGCAATCCGCAAGTCGAACTCCACATCGCCGGCATGGGCGTCATCACCATCGAACTCGATGCCGAAAAAGCCCCCAAGTCCGCCGAGAACTTCCTGGCCTACGTCAGCAAGGGCCACTACGACCGCACCATCTTTCACCGCGTGATCGACGGCTTCATGATCCAGGGCGGCGGCTTCGAGTCGGGCATGACACAAAAGCCCACCGACGCCCCCATCGACAACGAAGCCAACAACGGCCTCAAAAACGACAAATACACCCTGGCCATGGCCCGCACCCAGGCGCCCCACTCCGCCACGGCCCAGTTCTTCATCAACGTGGCCGATAACGCCTTCCTCAACCACACCGCCCCCTCGCTGCAAGGCTGGGGCTATGCCGTGTTCGGCAAAGTGGTCAAGGGCACTGAAATCGTGGACCAGATCCGTGGCGTGAAAACCGGCCGCAATGGCTTCCATGACGATGTGCCCAAAGAGGACGTGGTCATCGAAAAGGCCGTGGCCCTCTGATTCCGATGGCGTCCGCGGCCACCACCTGCGCATTCGGCACCTTGCAGGCGCCGGACCACTGGCAGGCCGTGGATCTGATCTCTGACCTGCACTTGCAGGCCAGCGAGCCGGCCACTTTCGAAGCCTGGCGCGCCCACATGCACCACACCCGCGCCGACGCGGTGCTGCTGCTGGGCGATGTGTTTGAAGTCTGGGTGGGCGACGACGCCGTGGCCCAGGACCCGTTTTTGCAAGCCTGCGCTGACGTGCTGCGTCAAGCCAGTGCGCAACGTTTTGTGGGCTTCATGCCTGGCAACCGCGACTTTCTGGTAGGCAACGCCTTTTTACAAAGCTGCGGTGTGCAGGCCCTGTCAGACCCTGCGGTGCTGGTCTGGGGCCAGCAGCGCACCGTGCTCAGCCACGGCGACGCGCTGTGCCTGGGCGATGAGGCTTACCAGCGTTTTCGCGCCGTGGCCCGCACCCCGGCATGGCAGGCCGAATTTCTGGCCAAACCCCTGCATGAGCGCCTGGCCATGGCGCAGGCCATGCGCGCCCAAAGCGAGGCACACAACCAGAGCATGCAATCCTTTGCCGATGCCGATGTGGCCATGACCATTGAATGGCTGCAAGCGGCCAACAGCCTGCACCTGGTGCACGGCCACACCCACCGACCTGCAGACCATGCGGTGCCCGGACTGCCAGGTGCCACACGCCAGGTGCTCAGCGACTGGCACATCACCACCACACAGCGTCGCACCCAAGTGTTGCGCCTGGACGCCAACGGACACGCTGTGCGCGTGCTCCTGGACAACACGCCATGAAGCGCTTGCGCATACCTGCACAAGGCTTGTGGCCCGCACTGACGTTGCTGCTGGCCCTCTTGCTGTGGGATGCCAGCGGCCTGGACTTGGCCTTCATGCGGCTGTGGGGCCATGCGCAAGGTTTCCCACTCAAAAACAACTACTGGCTCTCGCAGATCCTGCATACGCGAGGCCAGCAAGCAAGCCTCTGTTTATTTGTGGTGCTTTGGATCATGGCCTGGCGTCCGGTGGGTCCCTGGCGCACCCTAGAGCGCTCGCAGCGGATCGCAGCCATGCTGGCCGTCACGGCCTGCGTCCTGGCCGTCGCGGTGCTCAAGCACTTCAGCCAGACCAGCTGCCCTTGGGATCTGCAAACGTTTGGCGGCCCCGCACAATACATTTCTCATTGGGCACTGGGCATTGCCGACGGCGGTGGTGGCAAGTGTTTTCCCAGCGGGCACGCTTCCTCGGCATTCGGCTTTCTGGCCATCAGCCTGCCGTTTTTGCGCTCCCCACGCGCCCACCAGCAGCGCTTTGGCCGTCAGTTGCTGATGCTGGTGCTGCTGGTGGGATTGGTGTTCAGCCTGACCCAAGCCATGCGCGGAGCACATTACCCCAGCCACAGCCTTTGGACGGCGTGGGTTTGCTGGGTGCTTGGCCAGCTTGTCTACCGCAGAACCTGCCCTCGGTCTTAGCCCTAACCCCACCGCCAAAGCAAGCTGCCGGCGGGGTCGCCCCACTCAGCGGCGCAGCAGGTTCTTGAGTGCGTTTTGCAAACGGCGGGCCGTCGCTTCATCGTGCGCGGTGGTCAGCACCTGGGCCACGTCCTGACCCCAGGTTTCAGCAGGACCGGCCTCGTTGCGGCGCGTGAGCAACTGCAACTGCAGGGCACGGCGTTCGGCCAGGTGTTCGGCCGGCGTGGGCACTTCGGCAGCCATTTCCAGGCGCAGCAGCGCCGGCGTGGCCACCGCTTGGGCTGGCTGGCCCAGTGCCTGCAGCCAGGCCTGACGGGTGCTGGGGTTGACACCTTTGCCCAACTCCTGGGCTGAAGGCAGCGCATCGCCCGAGCGGTCTTTCCAGGCCGACAGCAGGTGCGTGAGTGTTTCGCCATGGGCCTGAGCGGCCAGCTTGCGCAGGGCCATTTCGGCGCGTTCACGGGCATCGCGCTGGGCGCGGAAAGCGGCATCACCCAAACGCGGGCCTCGGTCTTCACGGCGCTCACCAAAGCGGTCATCACGCCGATCATCCCGGCGTTCAAAGCCTGCACGGGGGCCTCGGTCGCCGCCGCGCTCGCCAGGGCGGCCGTCGCGGCGACCCGGCTTACCTGCAGCGGCAGGTTCGGTTTTCTTCTGACCCGGGCGGTCGTCGCCACGCACGGCCACCACCTGACGGGCAGGCTTGGACGCTGGTGCGGGCGCAGTGGCTTCGGGGGTCGCCTCGGCAGTGGCTTCGCCCTCTGACACTTCAGGTTCTGCCGCAGCAACTGCAGTGCCGTCAGGGACCGGCTCAGCCATTGTGGCCGGGGCTGCCGCTTCCGCAGCTGCAGGCGCAGCTTGGGCCTTGAGGGCGGCGTCCAGCGCGGTCATGGCAGTGCGGATTTGCGCGGCATCGCCCGAGGCGTTGGCGGCGTCCAGCGCCTTGGAGGCGTCCAGCACGGCCTTGTCACGGGGGCTGAGCTCGCCTTGGGCCTGCACGCGGGTACTGCCCTTGCGCTCAAAGGCCTCGTCGATCGGCTTGCGGAACACTTCCCAAAGCTTTTGCTCGGTCTTGCGGTCCAGCGGCACGGCCTGGGCTTCTTGCTGCCAGCGCTGCTGCAGCGCCTTGACTGCATCGATGCGCAGCTGCGGCGCGGCGCCCAGCGCCTTGGCCTCTTCGATCAGGGCATGGCGGCGCTGGATGCTTTCTTTTTGCGCAGCCTCCAGGCGGCCTGCGGCGGCATGGATGGTGGCCTTCCATTGCGGCTGCATCTCAGCGTAAGCCTTTTCACTGAGGTGACCGGCGCCACGCCAGCGCTCGGAGAACTGGTGGATGTCGCGCACCTGGGCACGCCAGTCGCTGCTGCTTTCGTGGGCTTGCGTCCAGGCCTTGACCTCTTCGATGAGCTGCAGTCGGTTGGACTTTTGCGCGGCGGACTCTTCCTTGCGCTGGCTCAGCCAAGTCTGCACGGTTTTGTAGGCCTCGGTGCAGGCGGCGTCAAACTTCTTCCACAGCGCGTGGTTGGGCAAGCCCCCCTGGTCGGTCTGTTTCCAGGCTTCGCGCAACTGACGCAGGGTTTCCTGCATCTTGCGCCCGCCCATGGCGGGTTGCTTGTCGGCACCCAGCAAGGCTTCTGCCTTGCCCAGCAGCTCCTGGCGCAGCTGGTCGGCGCGCCAGCGCTGCCAGCCTTCGAGCTCACCGGCGGACGTCAAGGCCTCGTGCACGCGGGCGTCCAGCGCCGGGTCGAAGTGGCGACCATGGATTTTGAGGGCGGCGCGCAGGGCGTTGGCCGCGCCCGAGCTGGCTTTGCCATGGCCTTCGGTCACTTCTTTTTCGAGGGCCTCGAGCTCTGCGAGCACGGCCTGCGTGGCCTGTTCGCGCAGGGCCTGGCGCTCGGCCGGGTCCATTTTGGGCTTGGCGGCACGGGCGGGAGCGGGCGTGGCGCCTGCCGCCACCTGGGCTGCCGCATGTGCAGCAACTTGCGCAGGGGCTTCGCCACGCAGAACACGGATTTCGTCGGCCCACACCGGCACGCTGGGCAACGGTGCATCGGCCTGTTGGGTGGCCAATTCGGCCACTTGCAGGGCAGCGTCAAAGCCTTCCCAGACTGCCTGCAACTGGCTGCGCGAGGCGTCCAGCTGCGGCGGGAAGCGCAGGTCCACGCTGGCCCAGGCGCTGTCCTGCGTGAGCTGTTCGGCCTGAGCCGCCCAGGCCTGCACATCGGCCTGCAGGGCATGGCGGCTGGCGCTGGCCTCTTGCAGCGGTTTGGTGGACTGCACTTCGACGCGCTGCGCCAGCAGCACAGCCGCTTCACGCTGCACCATCACCTGGTGCTGCAGGTCTTCGACGCGGCGCACCACGTCGGCCAGACGGACCTTGAGACCCGCCAGCGGCTCGCGCGAGAGCGGCGCACCGGCCTTGGCGGCGTCGCGCTGCCAGGCCATGGCGTCGGCGATGTTGAGGTGGCTCAACGCCAGCAATTGTTCGGCCTTGGCCGACCATTGGGCCACCAGGGCGTCTTGATCGCGGCCCCGCTTGAGTTCGTCGATGCGGTCTTTGAGCACTTTGGCGGCGCCCTTGTCACGGGTGGACATTTCGCGGTAAACCTCTTGCAAGGGCTCCAGGGCTGGTGTGCTGGCCAGCCAGTCGCGCAGGCGGTTGGCCCGGTCACCCGAGGTGGCGGCCGTGAAGGCCCCGCCGGTGAGCTGGTCCAAAGAGGAAATGTCGGAAGAATGGCTGGAAGTCACTTGTTGTCATCCTGTGGGCCCCAAGACAGGTGCGGGGCCATTGCAAATGCGGCGATTATCCCCCGGATGCCGCCGGTCGCCTGACGACGCGGCAGGCCCGCATTCGGGCCAAAAATACAAATCAAAAGTTATGTAAAGACTGCTTTTTATTCTTGACGAGATATGATGCGCCTTCCTAAAATCCGCCCAACTTGAAATTCAAAGGTCCATCCTGACCTGTTGCCATCCACTGCTCCCGCCCACCGTCAGACCGACACCGGGCTTTTGACCGGGACAGCCCACCACGCTCCTGCGCCCCTTTGGGCCATTGGACCTGGCCTCACGCAGAGGAAAGACATGACTGCGCTCACCAATACAAACAGGCACTGGCAATCGCCTGCCAGCCTGCTCCTGGACATCCGGGAAGGTTTTTTTGCCATCACCCGCCATGGCCTGGCCATGCTGGGCATGTTGCTGCTGGCCGTGGTGCTGGTGTTCACCACCCGCCCAGCGCTCCAGGCCTCGGCCAGTGAATGGCTGATGGGCTGGCTGACCAGCCGCCAGGACGAACCGCTGGCCCAGACCGTGCAGGAGATGCTGCCCGAGCAGGCCAAAGTCACGCACTGGCTTAGCCGCAAGTACAAGGTGGCGCCCCAGCCCCTGAGTACCCTGGTGGCCGAAGCCTGGCAACTGGGGCAGCTCAGCCAACTGCCGCCCACGCTGATACTGGCGGTGATGGCGGTGGAGTCGGGCTTCAATCCCTTTGCCCGAGGCACACAGGGCGCCATGGGCCTGATGCAGATCGAGCCCGAGGCGCACATGGAAACACTCAACCAGTTCGGCGGTCGCCTGGCCGCGTTTGACCCGATCACCAACCTGCGCATCGGCGCGCGCCAGTTGCAAGCCAGCGTGCAACAAGCCGGCTCCATCGAAGAGGGCCTGCGCCAGTACAGCCACGCCTCGGGCCAGGCCAATGACACGCTCTATATAGAGAAGGTGCTGGCCGAGCGCAAACAGCTTGACCGCATTGTGGGCACCCGCGCCACCACGGCGCAGGCCGAACCCAACGCACGCCGCTTGTAATCGCCTGATGTCAGCCCGGAGGCCGCTGGCCTCGGCTACACTTGAGCCTGTGCGCAACTGGCGATAGGAAGCCCCTGTTTCAGACGGCTTCTGACGTGGAAAGCGGCGGCCCTGCCCGCCCAAGACCACTGGGGAGCGCGCAGCGGAACCCCCGCTTTCAGCCGTTCGCCTGGGCAGCCCTTGTCAACGCTTGTTCCCAAGCCACGCCAAGGTTTCTTCTTTTTTCAAAAGACTGCCATGTACAACCGCAACATCCTGATTGAACAGACCGATCCCGAACTGTTTGCCGCCATCCAGGCCGAGAACGCCCGCCAGGAACACCACATCGAGCTGATCGCCAGCGAAAACTACGCTTCGCCCGCCGTCATGGCCGCCCAGGGCAGCCAGCTCACCAACAAATACGCCGAGGGCTACCCCGGCAAGCGCTACTACGGTGGCTGCGAATACGTGGATGTGGCCGAGCAGCTGGCGATCGACCGCATCAAGCAGATTTTTGGGGCCGAAGCCGCCAACGTGCAGCCGCACTGCGGCGCATCCGCCAACGAGGCCGTGTTTCTG
>JACCEE010534977.1_pt1 | contig 41817 bp, 41 predicted proteins | sample 7449931 | NCBI WGS metagenome assembly JACCEE01 (sample SAMN15323457, study PRJNA562643) | freshwater metagenome | isolation source: river surface water | place: USA:Blue River Watershed | collected 2017-08-19 | reverse complement strand
GCGATATGCAACTTAGTTCGACCCACATTGCCATCATCGTTGATGAGTACGGTGGCGTTGCCGGCTTGGCAACTATGGAAGATGTGATCGAGGAAATTGTTGGCGAGATTAGCGACGAATATGATCGTGATGTCCCAGATGTGGATGATCTTGGTGATGGACGATTCAGGGTGAGCGCAGCATTTTCTCTTGCCGAGCTTGGTGAGCAGTTGGATTTGGAACTTGAAGACGAAGACGTCGACAGCGTTGGGGGACTGTTTGCCAAAGAACTTGGTCGATTGCCTGGCCGTGGAGACGAAGTTCGAGTTTCGGGATTGCAAATCGTTGCCGACCGCATTGAGGGTCGTCGTAAGAGATTAATCACAGTCATCTTGAAGAAAGATGAAAACTTGGCCGACGCCCAGTCCGCCTTTGAGCAACTGGAGCCGGAGAAATAATGACAACGCAGCACTCATCCAAGCCGATTGAGTCAGAACACAGATCGGGGTTTGCCTCTTTCGTTGGCCGACCAAACGTGGGCAAGTCAACCCTTACAAACGCTCTTGTCGGGGAGAAGATCGCCATCACCAGCGCTAAGCCACAGACCACCCGTAGAGCAATTCGCGGTATCGTGCACCGCGATTATGGACAGCTCATCTTGGTTGACACTCCGGGATTGCACCGCCCAAGAACTTTGCTTGGTCAAAGACTGAATGACTTGGTTGAGCAGACCCTTGGTGATGTTGATGTGATTGGATTTTGCATCCCAGCAAATGAAAAGATTGGCCCTGGCGATAACTTCATCAATGAACAACTCAATGAATTCCGCCGCGCAAAGTTAGTGGCGGTTGTCACTAAGTGTGAATTGGTTTCTCCGGAGCAACTTGCCGAGCAGCTAATGGCCGTTTCTGAGCTTCGCGATTGGAAAGCAATCGTTCCAGTTTCTGCCGTGACCGAGGACCAGCTTGAGGTGCTAACCAAGGTCTTGATTGACTTGATGCCCCTCTCGCCGGCACTTTACCCACCTGACGCCATCACCGATGAATCGCTTGAGGCTCGTATTTGCGAGCTGATTCGCGAGGCAACACTTGAGGGGGTCCGGGATGAACTGCCGCACTCAATTGCTGTGACCATCGATGAGATGTCGAGGCGCAAGGGCAAGGACCTTACTGACATCCACGCGAACATTTTTGTTGAACGCGATAGTCAAAAGGGAATCATCATCGGCCACCGCGGCGCGCGTTTGATTGACGTCGGAAAGCGCGCTCGCCTAGAGATTGAGAAACTTATCGGTCACAAGGTTTTCCTTGGTCTGCGCGTCAAAGTAGCCTCCGAGTGGCAGAGGGACCCAAAGCAACTTGGCAAGCTGGGTTTCTAGCTGCCATCTTGGGCAAAAATCGATTTGGGCTTTTGCCCTCATCCGGCGTAGTCTAAAAACGTGTTCTTCGGTCTACTACTTAGTGGCCGCGGCGAGGCCTAAACAGGCCCACCTCGTCGCGGGGCCTTCTGCTGGCTGACCACCCACCACACGAAAGACACTTCCAATGAAAAACACCCAAACTCCTTCGGGTATGCCGGTACATAAATATGTACCCTTCCACGAGCAGATCACTGTATCGCTTCCAGACCGTACTTGGCCAAGCAAGGTAATTACCCAGGCTCCGCGCTGGTGTGCCGTTGACCTTCGTGACGGTAACCAGGCGCTGATTGACCCAATGAGCCCTGAGCGCAAGCTAAAGATGTTCAAGCTATTGGTCAATATGGGCTACAAGGAAATCGAAGTAGGTTTTCCATCGGCCAGCCAGACAGATTTCGACTTTGTTCGCCTGCTTATTGAGGACGGTCACATTCCTGCAGACGTGACGATTCAAGTCCTTACCCAGGCTCGCGATGCGCTGATTGAGCGCACCTATGAATCGCTTAGGGGTGCCAAGCAGGCAATCGTTCACTTCTACAACTCAACATCGGTGTTGCAGCGACGAGTGGTTTTTAATCAGGATAAACAAGGAATCTTGGACATTGCGCTTTCTGGTGCTCGCAAGTGTCGCGAAATGGAAAAAACAATTCCAGACACCGATATCTACTATGAGTACTCACCAGAGTCTTATACCGGAACAGAGCTTGAGTACGCTGTAGAAGTTTGTAATGCCGTTATCGAGATACTAGATCCGAAGCCGGATCACCAGATGGTGATTAATCTTCCGGCCACTGTTGAAATGGCAACGCCAAATGTTTACGCAGATTCAATCGAATGGATGCATCGAAATATTGCTCGTCGCGACAGCATCTTGATTTCGCTACACCCGCACAACGACCGAGGCACTGCAGTTGCGGCAGCAGAGCTTGGCTACCTTGCCGGCGCAGACCGCATTGAGGGTTGCTTGTTTGGCAACGGTGAGCGCACCGGAAACGTTGATCTAATTACCCTGGGCCTTAATCTTTTCAGTCAGGGTATTGATCCACACATTGACTTCAGTGACCTCGACGAAATCAAGCGCACTGTAGAGTACTGCAATCAATTGCCGGTGCCAGAACGCAGTCCCTATGGTGGCGACTTGGTGTACACGGCATTCTCTGGTTCGCACCAGGATGCCATCAAAAAGGGCTTTGAACTTATGCAAAAGGATGCCGCTGACCAGGGCGTTTCTGTTGACGATTTAGTTTGGGCTGTTCCTTATCTTCCAATTGATCCCAAAGATGTTGGTCGTTCCTACGAGGCCGTGATTAGAGTAAATTCTCAATCGGGCAAGGGTGGAGTTGCTTACCTACTAAAGACCGATCACTCGCTGGATTTGCCGCGAAAATTGCAGATTGAGTTCTCGCGAGTTGTGCAAAATAAAACTGATCAAGAGGGCGGCGAAGTATCTTCGGCCAAACTTTGGGAAATTTTCACCGATGAGTACTTGCCAGCTGCTGCCGATCGTTCAGATCTGAAGTGGGGCCGCTTTGAACTCAAGAAAATGCGCACCGCAAGCGAGATGGATGGCACCGTTGACCTAGATATTGTGCTGCGAGATGGAGCCGGTGAGCTCGAGGCCCACGGCACTGGAAATGGGCCAATTTCGGCTTTCCTAAACGTCCTCGAAAATCAGGGTGTAAACGTTCGCCTTCTTGATTACGTTGAACATACCTTGAGTGCCGGAGGCGATGCCCAGGCAGCAGCCTACGTTGAGCTGGAGGTAAATGGTCACACCCTGTGGGGCGTGGGCATAGACGGAGACATTTCAACTGCCTCACTGAAAGCCGTGATTTCATCGGTAAACAGGGCAATTCGCGCCTAGAGCCAAAGACACTTTAAAGTTCGGCCCCGGTTCAAGTGTTTCACTGAGCTAGGGGCCGATACTTATTTAGTGCCTACCTATAAAGATGAAGCAGTCGTACTGCGCACCCACAAGTTGGGTGAGGCTGACCGCATCGTCACCTTGCTGTCTAGGTATAACGGCCAAATTCGGGCTGTTGCCAAGGGCGTGCGCCGTACCGGTTCAAAGTTTGGGGCAAGGCTTGAGCCTTTCATGGTCGTCGAGGCGCAATTCTATGAGGGCCGAAATTTGGATGTAGTGAACCAAGTCGAGACAATCGGCTCCTACGGCCGAGAAATCATAGAGGACTATCGAACCTACACCTCGGCCACCGCCATGGTGGAAACCGCAGAAAAACTCACCGGCGAGGATTCGTCGCCACAGCAGTATTTACTTCTGATTGGTGCGTTGCGTTCATTGGCAAAGAAAGAACACGATGCCTCGTTGGTACTGGACTCATATTTGCTTAGGGCACTTTCGATTGCTGGCTGGGCCCCAAATTTTGGTGATTGTTCAAGATGCGGCGCCGTTGGCCCGCACCAGGCATTTGTAATGCAGCTTGGCGGTGTCGTCTGTCGCGATTGCCGTCCTGCGGGGGCGGCGGTTATCGACCCGCTCACGGGTGAACTTCTGGGGGCGCTGCTGTCTGGTAACTGGCTGGTGGCTGATTCATCGACAGAAAACATTCGCGCATCGGCTTCCGGTATCGTTGCTGCGTATAGTCAGTGGCATATTGAGCGGGGCCTCAAGTCACTTCAGCACGTGGAGCGAGAATGACGAAATTGCAGCCGGTAAAAAAACCCGGCGTCAGGATGCCCAAGTTTCCAACTGGTTCTGTTCCACAGCACGTTGCCATCGTTATGGATGGAAACGGACGATGGGCAAACCAAAGAGGGCTCACGCGCATTGAGGGGCACAAAGCCGGCGAAGCCGCTCTTCTTGATGTCGTGGCCGGGGCAATTGAAGCCGGAGTCAAGTATTTGACCGTGTACGCATTCTCGACTGAAAATTGGAAGCGATCTCCTGAGGAGGTCAAATTTCTAATGGGCTTCAATCGTGAGGTTCTTCGTGCTCGCCGAGACCAACTAAATGCCTGGGATGTTCGCATTCGCTGGGCCGGTCGCAGACCACGACTGTGGCTATCGGTGATTGACGAACTCAAGGCAGCGGAAAAACTAACCGCTAAAAATAAAACTCTGACTCTAACCATGTGTGTCAACTACGGATCGCGCATCGAGATTGTTGATGCAGTCAATGCAATGGCCACCGATGTTGCAGGCGGCAAGCTCAAGCCAGGAGCAATTACTGAGAAGACCATGCAGAAGTACTTGAACACCAATTACCTGCCTGATGTAGACCTCTTTCTACGCAGCTCGGGAGAGCAACGCACCTCAAACTTCTTGCTGTGGCAATCGGCCTATGCCGAGTTCGTTTTTATGGACACCCTGTGGCCTGATTTCAACCGAACCTCACTCTGGCAGGCAATTTCTCACTTTCAAGGCCGCTCCAGGCGATTCGGCGGGGCAGTGGACAAGCCAAAACGCGGTTCATCAAAGTAGACTGAGAACTTCGAACAAGTACCAGGCATCCAGCTTGGGCAAGGAGTTTAAGTGGCTACCCCAAATCGTCTAGATTCAGTAATTTCTCTAGCCAAGCGCCGTGGATTTGTTTTCCAGGCCGGCGAGATCTACGGCGGAAGCCGTTCAGCCTGGGACTACGGACCACTGGGTGTTGAACTAAAAGAGAACATCAAGCGTCAGTGGTGGCGCACCATGGTTCAGTCTCGCGAAGACATCGTTGGCCTTGATTCATCGGTGATTCTTCCTCGAAAGGTCTGGGAGGCCTCCGGGCACGTTCGTGAATTTTCCGACCCGCTAATCGAGTGCACCGCCTGTCACAAGCGTTTTCGTCAGGATCACCTTGAAGAGGCCTTTGAAGAAAAGAAGGGTCGCGCTCCTGAGTCGATGAATGATATCGCCTGCCCAAACTGTGGCAGCAAGAGCACCTGGACAGAGCCCAAGGCGTTCAACGGTTTGCTACAGACCTTCTTGGGTCCGGTTGCCGCTGAAGAGGGCCTGCACTACCTTCGCCCAGAAACTGCTCAGGGCATATTCGTTAACTTTGCCAACGTACTTGGCGCTTCTCGCATGAAGCCGCCGTTTGGCATTGGTCAAATCGGAAAATCATTCCGCAACGAAATCACTCCAGGCAACTTCATTTTCCGTACTCGCGAATTTGAGCAAATGGAAATGGAATTCTTTGTTGAGCCGGGCACCGATGAAGAGTGGCACAACTACTGGATCGAACAGCGCATGAACTGGTATACCGATCTTGGTATCAACCCAGACAACCTTCGAATTTTTGAGCACCCAAAGGAAAAGCTTTCACACTACTCAAAGCGCACCGTGGATATTGAATACAAGTTCGGCTTCCCGGGAAGCGAGTTTGGCGAACTTGAGGGTATCGCAAACCGTACTGACTTCGACCTGACCACCCACTCGCGTGAGTCGGGAACTGACCTTAGTTACTTTGATCAGAACAAGAACGAGCGTTGGACTCCTTACGTGATTGAGCCCGCCGCCGGTCTCACTCGCTCATTGATGGCATTCCTTGTTGATGCGTACGCAGAGGATGAAGCGCCAAACACCAAGGGTGGTGTTGATGTGCGTACCGTACTTCGTCTTGACTATCGTCTGGCGCCAATCAAGGCAGCAGTGCTTCCACTGTCTCGCAACGAAGACTTGTCACCGGTTGCACGCAACTTGGCACAGGAACTTCGTGGCTACTGGAATATCGACTTTGATGATTCAGGAGCTATCGGTCGCCGCTACCGTCGTCAAGATGAAATTGGTACACCGTTCTGCGTGACCGTTGATTTTGAAACTCTTGAAGACCAGGCAGTTACCGTTCGCGAGCGAGATTCCATGCAGCAGGAACGCGTTTCTCTAAGCAAGCTTCGCGAATTCCTTGGCGCAAAACTAGTTTCATAGATAAATGACATTGGCCAGCACTAAACCAGCGTTGCAGTATGGCAAGATCGCCATCGCAACGCCAGTTGTGCTTGCGCCAATGGCGGGAATCACCAACACCGCATTCCGCAGGCTCTGCCGCGAATTCGGCGGTGGGCTATACGTTTCTGAAATGGTGACCTCTCGTGCACTGGTTGAGCGCACAGAGGAATCTTTGCGTTTAGTTGGTCACCACCCATCAGAAGAAGTTCGCTCAGTGCAGCTCTACGGCGTTGACCCAAAAACAATCGCTGAAGCAGTAACCATGTTGGTTGCCGAGAACCGTGCGGACCATATTGATCTGAATTTTGGCTGCCCAGTTCCAAAAGTAACCCGCAAGGGAGGTGGCGCCGCGCTGCCATGGAAACAGGATTTATTTTCCTCAATTGTGAATGCGGCCGTAAAGGCCGCTGGTGAAATTCCCCTGACCATCAAGATGCGCAAGGGAATTGACGCCGATCACCTGACTTACATTGAGGCAGGTAAGGCAGCCCGTGATGCCGGAGTTACAGCAGTTGCGCTGCACGGCAGGACTGCATCGGATTATTACTCTGGTCAGGCTGACTGGTCTGCTATTGCAAAACTTCGTGAAGCTCTTCCTGACGTTCAGGTACTTGGCAATGGGGACATCTGGTCTGCCGGCGATGCAATTCGCATGATGCGCGAAACCGGGGTAGACGGCGTGGTCGTTGGGCGTGGCTGTTTAGGGCGTCCTTGGTTGTTTGGTGATCTTCAAGCAGCATTTGATGAGTACTTGCGTAACCCAAATTCAGATGCGGCAATTAATCCAATTCAGCCAAACCTTGGTGAAGTAGCCGACGCCTTCAAGCGTCACGCAGAGCTACTGGTTGAATTTTTCGAGAGTGAGATGCACGCTTGCCGTGACATTCGCAAGCACGTTGCTTGGTACTTCAAGGGATATCCGGTTGGCGGTGAGTTCCGTGCAGCGCTATCGCAGGTTGAGTCGCTTGACCACATGGATGAAATCCTGGAAACACTTGATCGTTCGCAGCCATACCCGGGTGAAGAAGCCGAGGGCCCTCGAGGCCGACTTGGTGGTGCCAAGGTTTGCGCCCTGCCAGAGAACTGGTTGCAGTCCCGCGAACTCGTGGGCGATCAACGCAAGGTGCTTCAAGAGGCAGAGCTGGGAGTGTCTGGCGGCTAGTGGAAAGAAATTCTTCAGAACTTGGCTACACCGATTTTGATCGCGAACGATTCTTGCCGGAGGCTCGGAGCGGTAAGTCCCAGCGCGGTGAGTTTGCTCGTGACCGAGCTCGCGTGCTGCACTCGTCAGCGCTTCGACGCCTTGGCGCGAAAACCCAGGTGCTTTCGCCTAGTGGCGGCGATTTTGCCCGCACACGCTTAACACACTCGCTGGAGGTTGCCCAGATCGGCCGCGAGATGGCGATCGACCTTGGCTTGAATGCCGACATTGTAGACATGGCCTGTTTGGCACATGACCTTGGTCACCCACCTTTTGGGCACAACGGTGAAAAAGGCCTCAACGATTGGGCGGCGGAAATCGGCGGCTTTGAAGGCAATGCACAAACATTGCGATTGCTTACCCGGATAGAGCCCAAAGTTTTTCTGCAGGATGGAACCAGCATTGGTTTGAATCTAACTCGGGCGAGTTTGGATGCCGCATGTAAGTATCCGTGGTCATTAGGTGAGGCCGGTGAAATGCGCGAGCACTCAATTAAGTTTGGTGTTTACGATGACGACCTAGAGATTTACAACTGGATGCGCATCGGTGCGCCTAGCCGTGCCAAGAGCGTAGAAGCGCAAGTCATGGATTTCTCTGATGACGTTGCTTACTCGGTTCACGATTTTGAAGACGCAATTGTTTCTGGATACATAAAACTGGAAGAACTTGCCGATCCGGGCGCCGAAGCTGAGCTTCTGGACAAAATCAGCGAGTGGAATGTTGACGTCTACTCAAAGCCTGTTCTTGCCGAGGCGCTGAATAATTTGCAAGCGCTGCCTAACTGGCCAACCAAATTTGATCGCACTCCGATAATGCTGGGTGGTCTAAAGAACCTTGCCAGTGATTTGATTGGCCGCTTTGTTAGCCAAACCATCGCTTCGATCGTGGACGCTTCTCCCGCAGTTTCAATGGCCCGATACGGTGCTCGTATCGAAGTTCCGGCAAATGTTAGAGCTGAAATCGCCGTGCTCAAGGGGATCGTTTCTGCATTCTTGATGTCACACGAATCGCGCCGACCAATTTACGAATGGCAGCGCGAACTTCTCGCCGAGCTTGCTGATGCAATTCTTACTTCGAATGGCCAAAACCTTGACGTCTATTGCACCGACGCATGGGCGAGAGCCAGGACCGATGCTGAGAAGCGTCGAGTGGTAGTTGACCAGGTTGCCTCGCTTACCGACCAGAGCGCCATCACCATGCATAACCGCCTTGTGGTCAAAGGGCCGTCTTTCTGATGGTCCGCCTCGAAAGCCTAGGATAAGAGCCATGGCGGGGAAAATCAGGGCGAGAGATATTGAAGAGGTAAAGTCTCGCGTCAATATCGCCGACGTGGTCGGCGAATATGTGTCACTCAAGAACGCCAGCGTTGGTTCGTTGAAGGGGCTTTGTCCTTTTCATGATGAGAAATCACCATCATTCAATGTTCGCCCCATGCAAGGTTTTTACCACTGCTTTGGCTGCGGCGAAGGCGGCGATGTCTACAAGTTTCTACAGCAAATGGAATCAATCAGTTTTTACGAGGCCGTTGAAAAGTTGGCCGCCCGAGTTGGCTTTGAACTAACCTACGAAGACGGCGGACCAGCGGTAGATCAAGGCCAGCGTTCCCGCATTCTTGAGGCCAATACTGCCGCCGCAACTTTTTATCAGTCGCAACTGATGACCGATGATGCCATACCCGGCAGAGACTTCTTGAAGGGTCGTGGTTTCGATAAGGCTGCTGCAGAGCAGTTTGGGATTGGCTTTGCCCCAAAGGGCTGGAGCAACCTAACTGATCACCTGAAAAAACTTGGCTTCACAATTGACGAGCTGGTAGCTGCTGGGCTGGCAACCAAGAGTGATCGTGGTGCCTACGATAAATTTCGTGGGCGACTGATTTGGCCGATTAGAGATTCAACTAGCCAGGTAATTGGATTTGGGGCTAGGAAATTATTTGAAGACGATCAGGGACCTAAATACCTAAATACCAGTGACACTTTGGTTTATCACAAGTCGGCGGTGCTCTACGGGATTGATTTGGCAAAGAAAGAAATTTCGAAACAGCAACGAGTAGTCGTGGTCGAGGGATACACCGATGTCATGGCCTGTCATCTTGCCGGAATTACCACGGCAGTTGCAACCTGTGGGACAGCCTTCGGTGATGATCACATTCGACTCCTAAACAGAATGCTTTCGGCTGAGAAAGACACTCCCGCTGAGGTTATATTCACCTTTGACCCCGATGCGGCTGGTCAAAAAGCAGCAATGCGCGCCTTCAATGATTCCCACAAATTTTCCGCTCAGACTTTTGTAGCGGTAGGCCCAGATGGCTTAGACCCCTGCGACCTGCGTAGTGAAAAAGGTGATGACGCTGTTCGGTTGATGATTGAGAATAAGAAACCATTATTTGAATTTGCTATTAAACAAAAGATTGCCAAGTTTGATTTATCGACGATTGAGGGCAGGGTAGGGGCGGCACGCGCGGCCGCGCCGGTTGTATCTGCAATTCGAGATTCGGCGATGCGCCCGGCATATATTCGTGAGTTGGCTGGCTGGGTCAACCTTGATGGCAATGAAGTTGCCTCATTAGTTGATGCCGCCGCAAAAGAATCTAGGTCCGATGCGGTCAAGGAGTTGCGCCGAGATCAGCAAACAATCGAAACAGAATCTGGAACTTCCGGCGAGGGGGCATTTGCGCTGCCCAATCTGAATGATCCGATCACAAGATTCGAGCGTCAGGTGCTTGAAGTATTGGTTCAGGTTCCAAATTCATTCAGCAAAGAGCAATTAATTCGAATAGTTCGGGACGGGTTTAGTGACCCGGCCCATAACGCAATCCTTGAAGCAATTGGAACCAGTCTGGTCTCGCACGGATCTTTGGATTGGCTCAACGTGATTGGGGGAGCTACCCCAGCTGAACTGCATTCTTTGTTGCGCTCTATTGCCGCTCAATCACTTCCGGCCAAAACAGATGCCGAACTGGTGCGTTACGGGCAGGGGGTAGTCTCCCGGGCGCTCACAAACGCTCTAGCCCACGAAAAGGCAGATTTATTGGCGGCGCTTCGTCGAACTGACGCGGTTCAGGATGCCGCTGAGAGCGCAAGAATTCAACGTGCTCTAGTTGATCTAGAAACTGAGCGTCGAAAACTACAGGGTTTGTAGGTGCCAGGTGATTAATGTCGCAATGGAACCCAAGTCTTTTCCTGAATATCTTGAAGCAGTTGCTCAATCCGGCGGACAAGTCGTTCCAATGTCTAAGGATGTTCGCGCAGTAATTTGGCTGGATTATTCAAACCCCAAAGGTTTGGCTGACTTACTAGATCAAAACCCGCAGATCGAGTGGGTGCAACTTCCTTTTGCTGGTGTTGACGCGTTTAGTGAGATCATCAAGCGCCCAATTCGATTTACATCTGCAAAAGGAGCATATCGGGAACCGGTTGCGGAGCACGCGCTGGCTTTGACGTTAGCCCTAATGAGGATCATTCCGGAACGGGTAAGGACCCAAACCTGGGGCCGGCAGTTTGCTGATTCGCTATATGACTGCAGCGTCTTAATTTTCGGTGGCGGTGGCATCTCTGAGGAAATGCTGAAGTTATTAGCGCCTTTCAGGGCGAGGGTTACAGTCATCCGAAAAAACCCGGCTCCGGTTCTGGGCGCATTTCAGACTTTGGGGTTTGAGCAGTTAGAAGCAGAGTTGCCGAAGCAAGATTTGGTTATCCTGGCTGCTGCCCTAACTGATGAGACTTATCAGCTCTTCGACGCGACCAAGTTCGCACTTATGAAGCCCACCGCTTATTTGGTCAACATCGCCAGAGGCCCCATGGTAAAAACCGTCGATCTAGTTGAGGCTCTGAATGGTCAAGTGATTGCCGGAGCCGCGGTGGACGTCACCGACCCTGAACCATTACCTGATGGCCACCCACTTTGGACAGCAAAGAACATCATCATCACACCGCACTCCGCCGATACACGTAAACAGGTGGTTCGGCTCTTCTCCGAGCGAATCAAACAAAACGTTAGAGCGTATGGATCTGGAACCGGCTGGGTGGGTCAGGTGGATCCAATTCTTGGCTATTAAGTTGGGGGTTTAGGCCCTAAATCTGCTGACTGGCGGGAATCTAGGGCAAATGTTTGGTAATGTAATCCAGTTGCTAAATCAACATTCCTCGGTAGCTCAATTGGCAGAGCAATCGGCTGTTAACCGATAGGTTCTTGGTTCGAGTCCAAGCCGGGGAGCCACTCTTTTTCGATGATCTGGAGGCCACGTTGATACGTTGGGTCCAAGATCACAGATGGCTCTCCTCATCCATTCTCAGTGCGTTCGCCCTACTGTTTTTTGGCGGAATCGATCTTCTGGTCCAGGGTTATCAGGGTCTACTGGTCGCCGGCATCCTGGCAACCGCTGTTTTATTCGCCGCCCAAATTCCTGCGCTGAGTATTGCTCTGACAGTTGCCGGAACAGTTGTGGAAATTATTCTTGGTCTGTCTCCGGTGGCCAGCGGGCTCAGCGCAGCGATTTCACTGTTTTTAACCGCGGCTTTTGCGGCTAGGCTTTGGTACTTTATCGCTCTGGCTGTGACCATCGCCTCTGGCCTGGTGATCGCTTGGTTTAACTCTTTTGCGTTGCCCATCGGCGGCGATATTTACGGGCTCTCATTGCAGACCGAGCTGTCAAAAACAACTGCGTTCTTAATTTTGGCTTTGTTGGTTTCGGCGGGAAACATTCTGTTCTGGCTGTTGGGCAGACTCGCCATAACTTATGAAGTGTATGTAGGCACTGAGTTTGACCGGGCTCTTTCGGCGGATACTCAAGCAAAGCTCTCGCTGGAAGTTGCTGAGCAGAACGAGCGCTTTGAAATAGCTAGAGACATAAATGAGTTGATCATACAAAAGGTCACAGCGGTAATCTCACAAGCTGAAGGTGGAGCCTACGCTGCTAAGGCAGATCCAAATTCGGCGCTGCGTTCGCTGGAGCGGGTTGGTCTAAGTGCTCGTGCCGCGCACGCAGAACTTCGAAGATTGTTCGACATGTTGAATAAAACTCACAGCGTCTCAGCCGCTCCACCAGGTATTGATGAGCTAAATGGATTAGCCATTACCTATCGAGAGTTTGGCTACGGCGTTTCGATCTCTCATGAAGGTTCCAGATTCAGCATCGCAGAAGGTGCGGGATTGGCAATTTACAGAATCGTTTTTGATGCCCTAGAGAATGTGAAAAAACATTGCCCGGTCGGCACTGATGTCGCAATAGATTTTTCCTGGGTCGACCAGGGCATGCAGGTGCTCATAAAAGATAACGGTGTTGAAATTGAACGCCGAAGTCAGGTGACATTGGATCTTGAGGATTCCGGATACACGATTGAGGATGATACTCGTTCACTGGTTGAAACAATCAAAGGGGCGGGGTTAACCGCTATGAGGGAGCGTGCGGCTCTGTACGGTGGAAGCGTTGACGCAACCCGCGTTCCCGGTGTGGGTTTCACGGTGTCTGCGATATTCCCTCACCTTCGGGCATTAGCTGGAAGCCAGTAGTTCAAGGAACTACTCGAAAAAATACGATGAACGAAATTATTCGAATCGGTTTGGTAGATGCCGACGCAGACATTCGTTTTGGGCGACGAATGCTGATTGACTCTCAGGAGGACTGCAGGGTAGTTTTCGAAGAAGAAAATGGGTCTGAAGCCCTGGAGCGAGCGCCGCAAGCTCTTATCGATGTGCTGGTTGTCGACCATAGGGTTCGGGGAATTGATGGTCTGCAGTTGGTCGAGAAATTAATTCCTCAGTATCACTCTTCCGAAACAGAAGTTCCGGCAATCATATTGACCGGACCTTATTTCAGCTACGAACTCCTGCTGGCAGCCATCGCGGCCGGTGCAACCGATCTGGTGACTCTGGATTCTGATTCGGGTGAATTGTTGAAGGCGATTAGAACCGCTCGAGCCAAGGAAGACGTTTTGGATTTCGATTCTCTGAAGGCACTGATGACTCGAGCCAAAGGAATTGATTTTGATGTTCCAGACATTCTGGTGAAACTTGGCACCCTTGATCAAAAGGAAACTCAGGTGCTAGAAGCGTTTCGCGAGGCTCTGGATGACGACGAGATTTCCAGAACCATTGACATACCCAAATACCGTGTTCGTCAGGCTATGAAATCAATTTTGAGTAAGTGTTCTTTGGCGACCAGGGCTCAGTTATTCTTGGCAATTAACGCTACGGATGGAAAAAATGGCTAAGCAGTCGTCTGTCACATCAATCTCCATCGGTGTTGGGTTAGCCACCGGCCTCTACGGCGTTTCCTTTGGCGCACTTTCGGTGGCCGCCGGTTTAGACATTTGGCAAACTCAGGTACTAAGTCTTCTTATGTTCAGCGGGGGATCTCAATTTGCCTTTGTGGGAGTAATTGCTGCTGCCGGAGGTGCCGGCGTTGCCTCGGCCGGTGTGGGCGCCGCAATCATCTCTGCTTGGTTGCTGGGAATCCGCAATGGTTTTTATGCGGTGCGTTTGGCGCCAATCCTCAAAAGAGTCGGCCTAGCGAAACTTATTCCCGCGATGTTGACAATCGATGAATCAACCGCAGTTGCCACCGCGCAGAAAAATGAGGCCGACCAGGTAAAGGGATTTTGGATAACCGGTATCGCAGTATTCGTGTTTTGGAATCTGATGACGCTGGCTGGTGCGATTTTGGGTGACGCACTTGGCGATCCGTCTACATGGGGTTTGGATGCCGCGGCGGCTGCAGCATTCCTGGGTTTGTTGTGGCCACGTTTGGCTGAGCGCCAGGCCCTTGCGGTAGGAGCGGCTGCACTTGTGATTGCAACTGCGGCTACACCGTTTTTGTCCGCGGGCATTCCTGTTCTTTTAGCTGGTATCTCCGCAGTGGTCGTTGGGTTCTTCAACTGGTTTTCCCCTAAGAAGGGGCTGGGCAAATGACCCTGTGGCTTGGAATCTTGATTGCCAGCGCTGCAGTCTACTCGTGGAAACTTCTAGGCTTTTTGGTACCTAGCTCCGTCTTGAACAATCCAAAGATTTCAAGAATCGCAAATCTGCTCACCGTTGCATTATTGGCAGCGCTTTTAGGTGTTCAGGGCCTTACCGGTTCCGGCGAGATTCAGTTTGATGCGCGTATCCCGGCTCTTGGTCTCGCCGCGGTCTTGCTTTACTTTCGAGCACCCTTTGTTGTCATGGTCGCCGCTTCTGCCGCACTAGCCGCGCTGATTAGGTTATTTTCCGGCGGATAGTGCCTAGGCCTCTAGATTGTCTCTGCCCGGGAGCCAGCTGATCCCTGGTTTTCCCCAGCCATTATCTTTAATAATGTCGGTAGAGATTTCTTTCCACGGTTCGGCAAGCCTGTCCACGTAAAGTAGCCCGTTTAGGTGGTCAAATTCATGTTGGAAGATTCTTGCAAACCAGCCCTCCGCTTCGATTCGGACTGGGAGTTTGTCTAGATCCACGCCGGTCAGCACAACTTGTTCTGCCCGCTTCAATGGAAAACGTTCACCAGGCACCGATAGGCACCCCTCAATTTCGGTATCCTCATCGGCCGGTTCGTCAAGAATTGGCCCAAGTTCCAATTCCGGGTTAATGATGACGCCGCGGCGTTCATTTCCATGATCATCGGCGTAGTCGTAGGTAAAGACTCTTAGCCCAACCCCAATTTGCGGAGCGGCTAGGCCCACTCCAGGTGCCTTATCCATGGTTTCAAACATGTCTGCCACTAATTCACGAAGACTTTCGTCAAAAACAGTGACTTCTTTGGCACGCTCGTGCAGGACTGGTTCGCCGGTGATGCAGATGGGTCTAATGGTCATTAGGTAAATTTACCGGTCAGCTTGAGCAGATTCGAGCAACGAGCGAGATATAGTCAGAGTCGTATGTTTATAAGCGGGGCAGAAGAGCTAGCGGTCTATGGGCCGGGGGTAGATGCCCGCGCCTTGGCTATTGCCCTGGCTGTTTTGGCAGCCGTCGCCTTAGCCTTTGGTGCCCAATTCCAGAACGACGCCGTTGTTGACAAGAGCGCCCAGGTCTCTAAAAAGGCAGGCAAGCTAGCCAGAGGATCACTATCGCTAAAACAACTTTTTAGCCTGCTTAGTAAGCCAAAATGGCTCAGCGGTACCGCATTTATGGCTCTTGGAATCGGGCTTCAGTTGGCCGCACTTTCGCTGGCGCCATTAATTGTTGTTCAGCCGGTGGGCGCCATCGCACTCGTGATTACCTCCCTGCTGAACGCTCGGGTGACTAAGACCCGGCTAAACCGTGGCACTATTTTGGCCATCTCGCTCTGCACCCTGGGCATAGCGGCCTTCGTCGCTATGGCCTCCGGAGTGGCCGATGAGACGGTTTTGAACGACGACCGACTCAGAGAAGTACTGGGCGTGCTTGGGGCGATTCTGGTCGTATTTACGGTGCTTTTCTTTACCCTTGGTCGGCATGCCAAGGCCCTGACCTATGTAATCGGTGCCGGGGTGTTATACGGTTTTGTGGCAACCCTGGCCAAGGTCGTAATTCAACGTATTTATCAGTCGGATTTCGAATGGCTCACAATGCTTTGCCTAGTTGCACTGATCGGCGCAGTTTCGCTGGGTAGCTGGTTCGTCCAAAACGCCTATTCATCGGGCCCTCCTGACCTTGTCATCGCCGGTTTGACCGTAATTGATCCTCTGGTCGCCGTGAGTATCGGTATCGTCATCCTTGGCGAGGCTACTTCCGCAAGTTTGCCGGTAATCATTGGCTTTGGTCTAAGCGCTGTGGTGGCCGTTATCGGGGTAATTCTTCTCTCGAAGGTACATCCTGAACTAAGCAGGCCAACCTTGAAAACAGAGGGTAAAATTTAGGAGTTGGGTTATCCCAGCCAATTCCCCTAAAAAAGGCACCTTTCTTGACCCCTGGTTCTAATCCGCCGGCCAACGAGCCGCTGACTATTGTTATTGGCTGCGACACGTTCCCGCCCGACATCAATGGTGCCGCTAGATTCGCTGAGCGCCTTGCCGCCGGGCTTGCTCGACACGGGCACGATGTGCACATAGTGGCATCTTCCTTTGATGGCACTCACGGGGCCTTTACTGAAATCCACGATGGCCAAGCCATGACCGTGCACCGAATCAAGAGCTATCGGATTCCCCAGCACAAAACCTTGCGCTACGTCTGGCCGTTTACATTGAAAGCAAAAACCGATGAAATATTGCGTCAGGTCAAACCAGATGCGGTGCACATCCAATCGCACTTAATCATGGGGCGCTACCTAGCCAAGAGTGCAAGGGAGCAAGGGATTCGTCTTTTGGCGACGAACCACATAATGCCTGAGAACCTAATTAAGTACTCGGTGATTATTCCTAAGTTTTTAGAAAAAACCGCGATGAAACTTGCCTGGGCAGATGCGGGTCGAGTTCTTCGTCAAGCGGATTTTGTGACTACACCAACTCGCCGCGCAGCAAACCTGCTTGAGCAAGCCGCTGGTGTGACAGATGTGTTGGCAATTAGTTGCGGAATTGATGCATCTAAATTCGCCAATGCAACACCGACAACAAATGAGAATCCACGAATTTTGTTTCTTGGTCGCCTGGATTACGAAAAGCACATTCACAACCTTTTGAAGGCTGTGGCGATGCTGCCAAAGAAATTAAACACTCAGGTCGAAATAGTTGGCGATGGTGGTGAACGCAAGCACCTTGAAAACTTGGCGCTTGAGCTTGGCATTTCAAAACAAGTGACGTTCCTCGGTCATATTTCTGAAGAAGAGCTTCCTAAGGCTTATGAGCGGGCCACGCTCTTTGCAATGCCTTCGATTGCAGAATTGCAAAGCATCGCCACCATGGAGGCAATGGCATCGGGTCGACCAGTGGTGGCCGCAAACGCCATGGCTCTTCCGCACCTAGTCCACGACGGCGATAATGGGTATCTTTTTGAGCCAGATGACGTTCAAGAATTCAGCGAAAAGCTTAGGAAGATCCTCACTGCTGATCAGGCAGAACTAGACCGCCTGTCAGAGAATTCACTGCACCTAATCCAGTCGCATGATATTGAAAGAACGCTCTCTATTTTTGAGGGTCTTTACCGCGGCGATCAAGATTCGGATAGAACTTCTGATGACAACAGTGAGACTTACACGCAGGCAATTGGACTATTGCCTGAACAACTTCACAACCGAGTCATTGAGCTACGAGAAAGGGCCAAAGCATTGCGCGAGGCTGCTGCCGAGTTGCGTGAGGAAGTTGTTGAAGATGTGCGTGAAAAACTTGAGGACATTCGCGACGAGGTGAAGAAGTCCGCAAAAAAGACTGCAATCAAAGCTAAGAAAGTTGTCAAGAACGCCACCGAGCGTCTCAAAAACGACGAAGATTAGAAGATAGCAGCTGGGGGAGTTAGCTCAGCCGGTTAGAGCAGCGGACTCATAATCCGTCGGTCACGGGTTCAAGTCCCGTACTCCCCACTTGAGAGTTTCATTGAACGGGACTTCGAAAACCACCTGACGGTGCTTTTCCATACTCCCCACTTGAGAGTTTCATTGAACGGGACTTCGAAAACCACCTGACGGTGCTTTTCCATACTCCCCACTCCTTCCTTTAGTATGGTGAAACAAGGAAAGGCCCTCATGGCAAACAAGCAGAGCAACGATGACGTTGTAGCCGTGCCTCTCAGGCATCCCTGGCGCTGGGTATCTGCAGTCATTTTGGTGGCAATTCTTGGGCTATTTGTTTATTCCCTCTGGGCTTCGCCAAACATAAATCACGAAATCGTAAGCAAGTATCTTTTCAATGAAAAAGTTATTGCAGCAGCGGGGCTTACTGTTTCGCTCACCGTGATTTCGATGCTGATTGGCACAATCCTCGCCATAATTTTGGCAATCATGAGACTTTCATCAAATCCGGTGCTGAAGCTTGTCTCGATTGGCTACATTGGTTTTTTCCGCGGGACTCCGTTGCTGTTGCAGGTAGTGTTCTGGGGTTACCTAGGCATCATTTACCCAACCATCGACATCGGAATCCCATTTACCGACATGATCTGGTGGTCCGAGAAAACCTCGCTGGTCTTCACATCACTGGTGGCTGGAATTATCGCTCTTTCGCTTAACGAGGCCGCTTACTCCGCGGAAATCGTGCGCGCCGGTATTTTATCGGTGGACTCAGGGCAAGCCGAGGCAGCCAAATCTCTTGGAATGGGCTCTGGTTACACCCTGCGCAGAATTGTTCTGCCTCAGGCCATGAGGGTAATCATTCCTCCGATGGGTAATGAATTCATATCGATGCTAAAAAACACATCTCTCTTGCAGGTGGTTGCCGTCATGGAACTGTACGCCCGTACTTCACAGATTTCTTCGCAAAACCTTGCTCAGGTTGAATTGCTTGTGGTTGCCGGCTTCTGGTACCTGGTCATGACTACTGTTCTCTCATTTCCGCAAAGCTACCTAGAGAAAAAGTACGGTAGGGGATTCAGCGTTGCGACTCAAAAATCGCGATGGCTTCGAGTCGGTATGAAGGGGAACGTATGAGCAATAAGTTAATGGTTGACGCTCGTGCTATCCGAAAAAGTTTTGGTTCAAACGAGGTCCTCAAGGGGATCACCCTGCAGGTAGAACAGGGGCAAGTGTTGTGCCTGCTTGGTCCATCCGGGTCGGGAAAATCCACATTCCTGCGCTGCATTAATCATCTTGAGACCATCAATGGTGGCCGTCTTTATGTCGATGGTGAACTAATGGGATTTCGTGAGAAAAGCGATGCGATTTACGAGATGAAGCCGGGTGCCATCGCCAAACAGCGAAGTGAAATCGGCATGGTTTTCCAACGCTTCAATCTTTTCCCGCATTTAACTGCCCTTGAAAATGTGATTGAGGCTCCGGTTGGAGTAAAGGGAATTTCTAAAACCGATGCCGTGATTAAGGCCAAGGAACTTCTGGCCTCAGTCGGACTGAGTGACAAAATTAATCACTATCCTTCGCAGCTTTCCGGTGGCCAGCAACAGCGAGTAGCGATTGCCCGAGCGCTTGCCATGGAACCCAAGCTAATGCTTTTTGACGAACCAACCTCTGCGTTAGACCCGGAGCTTGTCGGTGATGTTCTTGATGTGATGCGCAAACTTGCGCTAAGTGGCATGACGATGATTGTCGTGACCCACGAGATTGGGTTTGCTCGAGAGGTTGCCGACCGAGTGGTGTTTATGGATGACGGCATCGTGGTTGAAGATGGCACGCCAAGTCAGGTCATAGATAAACCAAAGAATGAGCGAACCAAGGCCTTTATCAATAGTGTTTTGTGAGGGCCATTTGCCCAGAGGGTGACAGTGGCGCCAATGGCCCATAACGAGCACCTCAAGCGGCAGAGCTTGTTTCAAACAGGTAAAGATTCCCCAAATTACCGGCCTTTGGCTTGGCTCTGAACTAGGCTCAATCTGTACCTTCCCGATAGGAGAACAATTGAGTATTTCTAAATTTGCCGGCTTGGCCATGCTGGCCACAGCAAGCGTATTCGCACTAACTGGCTGTGCTTCAGGCACCCCAGCCGCCGAGGAAACCACTGCAGGCACAATCGCGGTTGATGAAGCCGCCGCAGCACTTCTTCCAGCAGAGTTCAAGGATGGCATCAGCGTTGCATCAGACATCCCTTACGCTCCGATGGAGCTTTTCGACGAGAACGACAACCCAACTGGCTTTGATTACGACCTGTCTCAGGCTATTGGCGCAAAGCTTGGTGTGAAGCTTACTTTCAACGACCAGGACTGGGACGGAATTATTCCTTCACTTCAGTCGGGAACCCACGACATCATCATGTCTGGCATGAATGACACAAAGGAGCGTCAAGAGGTTCTTGATTTCGTTGACTACTTCAGTGCAGGTTTCGCTGTTGTTGTTCCAGCCGGAAACCCAGAAATGATCAAATCATTTGCAGATCTCTGTGGCAAAACCGTTGCAATCCAGACCGCAACCGCACAAATTGACTTGGTAAATGCGGTAAACCCTAGCTGTTCCAAGAAGATCGCCGTTCTTGAGTTCCCAACCGATGGTGATGCCCAGAACGCAATCCGTGCCGGCAAGGCATCTGCTGGTGTAAATGACGGTCAGGTAGCGGCATACACCGCACAGACCGCTGGTGAAGGAAAGTACTTTGAAGTTGTAGTACCAACCGACGCTCCTGAGGGATACACCTCAGTGCTCACCGGTATTGGTGTGCTGAAGAAGAACGCAGACCTAACCAAGGCGATTCAGGCTGCGGTACAGTCGCTAATTGACGATGGTACCTATGCGTCACTTCTAGACAAATGGAACCTATCTGCATTTGCTGTAGCAGAAGCAACCATTAACGGCACCAAGTAATTGACCTGTATTTCGGGGGCAAGCTTCGGCTTGCCCCCGATTTCATTTTTAATCTGAAAGAATTGAGTCATGTCCGAAAATCTGCAAATTGTTGAGGTAGAAACGGCCTCCGACGCAGAGTTGATGGCCAACTTCTTTAAGACCATTTGGACTGATGGTGATGAGGTAGTTCCGTTCGACATGGTTCTGGCCGTTGTCCACGTTGGCGGGTATGCCGCCCTTGCAAAATCCGAAAATAGGGTGGTGGGTGCCTCATTTGGGTTCCTTGGTGAGTACGCGTCGCATCGAGTATTGCACTCTCACGTGACCGCCGCATCTGTTCCAGGAGTCGGGTTTCAGCTCAAGCAGCACCAGTTTGCATGGGCTCAGGAGCGTGACCTTGCAGGCATAACCTGGACTTTTGATCCACTGGTTAGAAGAAATTGCGTTTTTAATTTCCAGAAATTGGGCGCTATTGCAGTGGAATATCTTCCAAACTTTTATGGCACTATGACCGACTCCATAAATGCAGGTGATGATTCTGATCGTCTCTTTACGTATTGGCCGGTCCAGGAGCCGATTCATCTAGAGGCTAACAAGACCACGAATTTGGCACTCAAGAATCTGTCTGGCTCGCCGGTTTCTGTGGAATACAACGCCCAGGTAGCTTTCTGGATTGAACTTCCCGAAGACATCGAGGCTTTGCGAAAGACTGACATAGAGCTAGCAAGGCAGTGGCGCCAGAGTGTTCGTGAAATTCTGCAGCCGGCGCTAGACGATGGTTGGTTCGTGGCAGCAGTCAACACCGATAGAACTGCGATTCTGGTTGAGCCGGGCACATCCGATTACGAATTTTCAGAAGATTAGAAAGTAAGGGAAAAATTGAAGTTAGAGGCAGTTGAACTTATCCGATTGAACGTGCCATTGAAATCGGCCTTCAGGACTTCATTCAGTTCTGTGAACATGCATGAGGTGGTTTGGGTTCACGCTGTCACCGATGAGGGTGAGGGATGGGCTGAGTGCGGTGCCAACGATCGCCCTGACTACTCCAGCGAATATCACACCGGGGCCATGGCTGTACTTCGCGAGTTCATTCTTCCCGACCTCTTCAAGCTCGGCAACGATCTAAGTGCCGAGGCCGTAGCCCCGACTTTGCATTGGATCAAGCAGCACCGCATGGCAAAGGCTGCCATTGAAACAGCATTGCTTGATGCACAGCTTCGAGCGAGCACAACTTCTTTTGCTGAGTATTTTGGCGCCACTCGAGACAAGGTGCCTGCGGGTGTTTCAGTGGGAATTATGGATTCTCTGCCCGAGCTAATGGGCTTCGTCGAAGGTTACCTAAATGAGGGTTACGTGCGAATCAAACTCAAAATTGAACCCGGCTGGGACTACGAGCCAGTAAAACTCGTTCGAGAAACTTACGGCCCTGATTTGCTACTTCAGGTTGACGCAAATACCGCTTACACCCGAGATGATTTTGATTTGCTCAAACGTCTTGATGAATTCAATTTGCTGTTAATTGAGCAGCCAATTTATGAAGAAGATCTACTGGGTCACGCAAAGTTGGCCGATTACATTGAGACTCCGGTCTGCTTGGATGAAACAATCATTTCTGCTGACATCGCACGTGATGCAATTGAACTGGGAGCCGCTGAAATTATTAACATCAAGCCGTCACGTGTTGGCGGATACATCGAATCGGTAAAGATTCACGATATCTCAGTAGCCAACAACATTCCGGTCTGGTGCGGGGGAATGCTGGAAACTGGAATTGGTCGCGCTGCGAATCTTGCTCTTGCCGCCATGCCTGGCTTTACCTTGCCGGGTGACACCTCAGCATCATCTCGCTATTTTGAAACGGATTTGACCGAACCATTCGTACTAGTTGATGGCCACATTTCTGTGCCCACAGGTCCTGGAATCGGTGTTGATCCAATTCCTGAGATTATTGAAAGGTTTGCAGTTTCCAGAGAGTGGATTAAGCGTCCAAATTAGTTTTAGGAATTTCCTAAAGACTTCCGCGCTCGCTTAGGTAGCACGAGGGGCAAAGCGACTCGTAAGTTACGTTCACTCCATCGATGGCTACTTGCTCGCCATCAAAAACAAATTGATTGTCCATTTTGCGAGCATTGAACATTGCCTTGCGCCCACAGCGGCAGATTGTCTTTAGCTCCTCGAGGCTGTGGGCTATTTCAAGCAGGCGCAGGCTGCCTGGAAAGCCGTTGGTGAGAAAGTCCGTGCGAATCCCGTATGCGAGCACCGGAATGTTATCTAGGACGGCAATTTCAAGTGCCTGGTCGACTTGGTCGCGGGTTAGAAACTGGGCCTCATCTATCAGTAGGCAGGCTATTCCTTTACCGGTTTCTTTCTTGAATGCTGCGACTCGCGAAGCAAATTCCGCACGCAGGTCAAGTTCGGGAGTGATCAGAAAATCCACCTCGCGATCTACGCCCAGGCGGCTGGTGATGGCTTTTTCACCCTTAATGTCAATAGCCGGCTTGGCTAGCAAGACGTGTTGGTCGCGTTCTTCGTAGTTGTGGGCAGCCTGCAGCAGCGCGGTGCTCTTGCCACTGTTCATGGCACCGTGACGGAAGTAGAGCTTGCTCAAGGCCGATTAGCCCTCGTGGCTGCGGAAGGCAATTACGGCGTTGTGGCCACCAAATCCAAACGAGGTGCTAATTGCAAGAATCGGACCCTCAGGAAGCGAACGAGCTTTCGTGACTACATCCAGTGGAATGGCAGGGTCTTGGTTCTCAAGATTGATAGTCGGCGGTGCGGTGCGTTCGGCAATTGCCAATACTGTAAAAATTGCTTCGATAGCTCCGGCGCCGCCAAGCAGGTGACCGGTGGCTGACTTAGTAGCAGAAACCGCAATCTTGCCTAGGTGATCTCCGAAGACTCTCAGTAGGGCCGTGTATTCCGCAATGTCACCGACCGGGGTAGAGGTGGCATGAGCATTAATGTGCACAACCTCTTCTGGCTTGGCGTTTGCCTGCTTGAGCGCGGCAACCACCGCACGTGCGGCTCCGGTACCTTCTGGGTCTGGTGCGGTGATGTGGTGTGCGTCCGAAGTTACTGCACCGCCAACCAGTTCGGCATAAATCTTGGCTCCGCGAGCTTTGGCGTGAGCCTCGGTCTCAAGGACCAGTGCGCCAGCGCCCTCACCCATTACAAAGCCGTCGCGATCAACGTCATATGGCCTTGAGGCTGCCGCTGGATTATCGTTTCGTCGAGAAAGAGCGTGCATTGCAGCAAAAGCTGCAATTGGAAGCGGGTGAATGCCTGCCTCGCAACCACCGGCAACCACAACATCAACTTCACCGGACTGTAAGCGTGCAATTGCATTAGCAACGGCCTCGGTGCTCGATGCACAGGCAGAAACGGCTGTGCGCACGCCACCACGAGCAGCGATGTCCATGCCAATCGCAGCTGCCGGCCCATTGGGCATCAGCATTGGAATTGTCATTGGCAGCACTCTGCGCGGGCCTTTTTCCTTGAGTGCGTCGTAGGCATCAAGAAGAGTCCACACGCCACCGATTCCAGTGGCATACTCAACCGCTAGGCGCTCGGGCACCACATCAGGCGAACCTGCGTCTGCCCAAGCCTCGCGGGCTGCGATTAGTGCAAACTGACTCGAAGGGTCAAGACGCTTTATCTCCTGCGGAGTCAGCACCTCGGCTGCGTTTACCTTTGCTTGGCCAGCAAATGTGACTGGGAGCTCGTATTGAGCAACCCAATCCTTATCGATAGTCGAGATACCCGACTCTCCGGCTAGCAGCGCCTTCCAGGTTGAACGCGCGTCACCACCGAGTGGCGTAGTAGCGCCCACACCGGTGACAACGATTTTCTGAGTCAATTTGGATAAACCTTAGATTACTGAGCGTTAGTGATGAAGTTAACTGCGTCACCAACGGTAACTAGGTTCTTAACTTCTTCATCCGGAATCTTTACACCGAACTTGTCTTCCGCGTTTACAACGATGGTCATCATTGAGATTGAATCGATGTCTAGGTCGTCGGTGAATGACTTGTCTAGCTGAACCGCGTCTGCTGCAATGCCGGTTTCGTCGTTGACGATCTCTGCTAGGCCTGCAAGAACTTCGCTCTGTGAAAGTGCCATTGGGTTTCTCCTTAGGGGTTATTTGACCGAGGTTAAGTTTACGGTAGGACTACTACTTGAGCGCCGAAGGCAAGGCCGGCGCCAAAGCCTATTTCTAGGGCCAATCCACCAGATTTGACCTCTCCAGATTCAAGCAAGGCGTGCATTGCCAGTGGAATCGACGCTGCCGAAGTGTTGCCGGTGTAGATGATGTCTCGCGCAATCACGACGTGCTCGGGAACCTCTAGCTGCTTGGCTAACTCATCGATAATTCGAATGTTTGCCTGATGGGTCACAATGGCAGCCAAGTCTTCAGCCTTGACTCCGGCTACTTCAAGGGCCTGGCGGGCAACTTTAACCATCTCCCAAACTGCCCATTTGAAAACGGTCAGACCTTCTTGACGAAGGGTTGGCCACTGATGGGTGCCATCGCGGAATTCAAGAAGCGAGGCGTCCATTCCAACCGCTCCCCATTGGGAGCCATCAGAACCCCACACCGATGGGCTGATGCCAGGCGTCTCTGATGGGCCGACAATTGCGGCGCCGGCACCATCGCCCAGAAGGAATGAGATTGTTCTATCGGTTGGGTCGATAAAGTCGGAAAGCTTTTCGCCTCCGACAACCAGCACGTACTTGGCCACGCCGGAGCGAACCAGAGCGTCTGCTTGAGCTATGCCGTAGCAGTAGCCAGCACAAGCGGCTGAGATGTCATACGCGGGGGCCGGATTAGCGCCGATTTTGTCAGCCAGCAAGGTAGCTGCCGAAGGGGTTTGGTAAGGATGAGTGATGGTCGAAAAGATTACTGCGCCAATTTCGCTTGGTTGAATTCCAGCCTTATTAATTGCCTCGTTCGAGGCGGCAACCGCCATGTCCATCAGGCTTAGTTCTTTGCTTGCGCGCCTGCGCGTGATGATTCCAGTGCGCTGACGGATCCACTCATCGCTCGAATCAATCGGGCCAGCTATGTCATCGTTAGTGACGGTCAGGTCACCGCGAGCGGCGCCAAGGGAGTAGATGCGTGAATACGGAACCGTTTGGTATTGATTTAGAACTGGCTGCGACATCTATCCTCTTTTTCTGACAACTACAAATTTACCGGCGAATTACTACACACCGTTGTTGATAAGTGACAAAGCCGCTTCAAGATTTTCTGGGGTCTTCACAGCCACTGCAGGGATTCCAGGCATTGCCCGCTTTGCTAGCCCGACCAATGTCCCGGCGGGGGCTAACTCAATAATTCCGCTCACTCCCGCGTTGAGCATGGCTTCCATGCACAGATCCCATCGAACTGGGCTAGAGATTTGGTTGACCATTAGCGAAACAAATTCGGCACCCGAGGAAATCTTGCGACCGCCGTTGTTGCTCCAGAGTGCTATTTGCGGATCGCTCATTTGGATTCTCTGAGAATAAACTTGCATAGTTTCGACCGCTGGCCTCAGGAAACGAGTGTGAAATGCCCCAGCTACCTGAAGGGGAATAACTCTGGTTCCAGCCACTGGGTTCTCTTGCAATTCTGATATCGCGGAAGTGGTGCCAGCAGCAACTATCTGTCCCGAGCCGTTGTAGTTCGCTGGTTCAAGCCCAAGCTGCGCAAGTTTTGCCTCAACCTCCGAAGGTTCGCCCCCAATGACTGCCGCCATGCTGGTTTGTTCCAATGCCGCAGCATTAGCCATAGCCTTACCGCGCTCGTTGACAAACTTAATGCCCGTTTCCGCATCAAAAACGCCAGCTACCACTGCCGCGGTGATTTCGCCCACTGAGTGCCCGGCAACACCAGCAATTCCTGAATCGGCAAGGGACTTATCGCCTAGTAAGGCGTGTAGTGCTGCCACGCCAGAACCTACAATCAGCGGTTGCGCTACAGCGGTGTCGCGAATGGTGTCGGCGTCGCTTACTGTTCCGTATTTCACCAAATCAATTCCAGACGCTTCTTGCATGGCGAGCAGTGAAGATTTGAATGCGGGCAATTCCAACCAAGGGTTCAGGAACCCTGGAGTTTGAGATCCTTGGCCCGGACAGACGACAACAATCATTGTTATTTTCGCTTTCTGATTTCTGTTTCACTCATTGCACCCAAAACCATGGCAACTTGAAGCACGAATGCCTCCCGCGAACCGGTGGCGTCCCATCCGATAATTTCCGAAATTCTTTTTAGGCGATATCGCACGGTGTTTGGATGAACAAATAATTCTCTTGCTGTGGATTCAAGCGAGCGGCCGGTATCCAGATACGCCGAAAGCGTCTCGAGCAATTCGGGAGAGTTTTGAGAAAGCGGCCGATATATGTTTTCAACCAAGGTTTGTTTGGCAAGCATGTCACCGGCAAGCGACCGTTCGGCGAGTAAATCCTCGGCATTGATGGGCCGAGCTGCTTTTTGCCATGTTTTAACCACTGCAAAACCGGCAAGGGCAGCCTTTGCGGATCGATTTGCCTCGGCCACACTGGCTACCTCTGGTCCCAGCACCATTGGTCCGGTTCCAAAATATGAATCTAAGGACTCAGCGATTTTCATGAAGCTCGGCAATTCGGCTTCGTTTGGAGTCTCGTGTTCTATACGGCCGATTACAACGATCAAACGATTTCCATGAACGCCAATCAAAACATCCGCGCTGTTCTTGCGTGCAATTCTCCTGAGGCCATCTTGATCCACGGGCTCTGTTGCAACACCGATAAGCGCCGCCACGCTTCCGCCAGCACGCCAACCCAATGCCGCGATTCGTGATGACAACTCTTCTTCGTGTTCACCGCTCAGGATGGAGTCAACTACTAGAGCTTCGAGTCGCGCATCCCATAGCCCACGCGCTTCAGCTGCGCGAGCGTAAACATCGGCAGCAGAGAATGCGATTTCTCGCGAGTACAGAAGCACGGCCTCGCGAAGCGATTCATCTTCTTGGACAACACGATCCTCGACCACCTGAACCACAACGCGAATGAGCTGCAGCGTTTCCTGCAGAGAGATTGACCTTAGGAGTTCTCTAGGCGCTACACCAAAAACATCTGCGGCAACCCATGGTTGAGACTTTGGATTCTTGTACCAAGAAACAAATGAGGTTATGCCAGCCTGAGCAACCAGTCCAACCGAAGATCTTCTTGATGCAGGCATCGAACGATACCAGGGCAACAATTCATCGAGGCGTTTTAGAGTTGTGGTCGCTAATTCACCTGAGATGGATTTGAGCCACTCAAGGGTGGCCTCTTTAGTTCTCGCCACCGGTTGATCCAGACGTTCCTGCGTTCACATCGTGTAGGCGATACCTGTCAATTGCTTGCTGCGGAACACTTGGGTCCATCTCGCCGCGTTCAACCAATTGTTCAAGTACGCGCACCACAATTGATGGCCCATCAATCTTGAAGAATCGTCTAGCCGCGGCTCGGGTGTCAGAGAAACCGAATCCATCGGCGCCGAGGGTGGCATAGTCACCCGGCACCCAGGCGCGAATTTGATCTTGAACCGCGTGCATGTAGTCGCTCACGCCAAGGAATGGACCCTGGGCATTCTTGAGCTTGGCAGTCAAGTAGGCATCTGGAATTTCATAACTTGGATTAAGGAACTTAGCTTCGTCACGAAGCAATCCATCACGACGCAACTCACTCCATGAAGTAACTGACCAAATATCAGCTGAAACACCCCAGTCATTCTGAAGTAGTTCTTGTGCTTCGTGCGCCCAAGGAACTGCAACACCCGATGCCAAGATTTGAGCCTTTAGACCCTCGCGATCGTTGCGACTAATTTGGTGGATTCCTCGGATAATTCCCTCAACGTCAACACCATCTGGTTCCGCTGGTTGCACGTAGGGTTCGTTGTACACGGTTAGGTAATAAATGCAGTTTGGGTCTTGGTGCTGACCGCCGTACATGCGCTCGATTCCGCTCTTCACGATGTGAGCGATCTCGTAACCGTACGCAGGGTCGTAACTAATCACTGCGTTGTTAGTTGAAGCAATAAGAGGAGAGTGGCCGTCGGCGTGCTGAAGCCCCTCACCGGTCAAAGTTGTGCGGCCCGCGGTTGCCCCAATCAGGAATCCTCTGGATAGTTGGTCAGCTGCTGCCCAGATTGAATCCGCGGTTCGTTGGAAGCCAAACATTGAGTAGAAGACATAGAACGGAATCATTGCCTGGCCCTGAGTTGCATAGCTAGTCGCGGCTGCGGTAAACCCTGCAATGGATCCGGCCTCATTGATTCCAGTGTGCAGAATCTGGCCCGATGCGCTTTCTTTGTATGCAAGAAGCAACTCGCGGTCTACTGAGATGTAGTGCTGTCCGTTCGGGTTGTAAATCTTTGCTGACGGAAAGAATGCGTCCATACCAAAGGTGCGAGCCTCATCGGGAATGATAGGGACAATGCGTGACCCAAAATCAGGTGAACGAAGCAGGTCTTTGAATAGACGAACAAAGGCCATAGTGGTTGCAACCTCTTGGGTCCCTGAGCCTCCCTTGGCTGATTTATAAACATCCTCGGTTGGTAGCGCGAAGTCAACGTACTTACTTCTGCGTTCAGGAAGGTAGCCACCCAATTCTCGGCGACGCTCGTGCATGTACTGGATCTCCGGAGCGTCTTGTCCTGGATGGAAGTAGGGCGGCTGATAAGGGTTCTCTTCGAGCTGCGCATCGGTAATTGGGATTCGAAGTTCATCGCGGAAACCCTTTAGGTTATCTAGCGTCAACTTCTTCATCTGGTGAGTTGCGTTACGACCCTCAAACGATTTACCAAGAGTGAATCCCTTGATGGTCTTCGCCAAAATCACGGTTGGTTGACCCTTGTGTTCGAGTGCAGATTTATAGGCGGCATATACCTTGCGGTAATCGTGTCCACCACGCTTCAATCCCCAAATCTCATCGTCACTCATGTGCTCAACCAACTTCAAAGTGCGAGGATCGCGAGCAAAGAAATTCTCTCGAACGAATGCACCATCTTCAGTCTTGTAAGTCTGGAAGTCGCCATCTGGAGTTTTGTTCATTAGGTCAACGAGCGCCCCATCGGTGTCATTGGCAAGCAGCGAGTCCCACTCGCGACCCCAAACCACCTTGATCACGTTCCAGCCGGCACCGCGGAAGAAAGACTCTAGCTCTTGGATGATTTTTCCATTGCCACGAACTGGTCCATCCAGGCGCTGCAGGTTACAGTTCACAACAAAGGTCAGGTTGTCCAGGTTGTCATTTGCAGCGAGTTGAAGAGCGCCACGTGATTCAACCTCGTCCATCTCGCCGTCGCCCAAAAATGCCCAAACGTGTTGCTGTGAGGTGTCTTTGATTCCGCGGCCTTCAAGGTAGCGGTTGAACTGCGCCTGGTAAATCGCATTGATAGGACCAATACCCATTGAAACTGTCGGGAATTGCCAGAAGTCAGGCATAAGTCGGGGATGAGGATAGGAGGATAAAGATCCACTTGAGTGTGATTTTTCCTGACGGAATCCGTCAAGTTGTTCGGCGCTTAGGCGCCCTTCCAGAAACGCACGCGCGTAAGGACCGGGCGATGCGTGACCCTGGATAAATATCTGGTCTCCGCCAGATGGGTGATCCTGGCCCTTGAAGAAGTGGTTGAAGCCCACTTCGTAAAGCGAAGCTGATGAAGCAAATGTTGAAATGTGTCCACCAACGCCAACACCTGGACGCTGGGCTCGGTGTACGAGCATCGCGGCATTCCATCGCATCCAAGCGCGATAGGTGCGTTCGATCTTTTCGTCACCCGGGAACTCCGCTTCGTTTTCAGGAGCAATCGTGTTCAGGTAATCGGTGGTTGGGACGATCGGAACGTTCAGTTGAAGTTCGTGCGAGCGACGCAACAGATTGAGCATGATTTCGCGTGCTCGACCGCGACCGTGAACTCTGGCTACCGCATCAAGCGATTCAAGCCATTCACTGGTTTCTTGAGGGTCTAGGTCTGGAGTGTTGACCGCATACGCGTCGTTGTTGTTTATCGACAACTGGCATCCTTTTCGTGGGGGATGGACAAAGAAATCTAAAGGGCTTTGTAAAGCCTCATAAGAGTTTATGACGACAAAGGGACGCAAATGTATGTTTTGCTTGTTGATACAAGCAAACTGAACATTTTTTACAAGGGAGAAATAAATGAGCCTAATTATCGGTGATCCAGCACCAGAGTTTGAACTGGTAAATCAGTACGGCGAGACCGTTAGTTTGGCTGATTTCCGCGGTAAGAAGCCCGTAGTTCTTGTGTTTTACCCACTTTCTTTTTCTGGCATCTGCACCGGCGAACTATGCGAAATTCGCGATAACTTCGCCAAGTTTGAGAATGAAAACGTTGAATTGCTAGCGATTTCTGTGGACTCAAAGTTTGTGCAGAAGCAGTTCGCCGAGCACGAGGGCTACAAGTTCTCTGTTCTGGCCGACTTTTGGCCTCACGGAGGCGTGGCCAAGCAGTATGGCGTGTTTATCGAAGAGGCGGGCATCGCTAACCGGGCAACCTTTGTTATCAACAAGAATGGCGACTTAGTTGCCAAGTTCATCACCGCACCTGGTCAGGCTCGAAGCCTCGATGAGTACGATCGCGCTTTGGCGGCACTTTAGAAAGCTTCCACGAGCTTCAAGAGTTAAATTGGCTTAAATGCCGCTGAATGGGATAGGCTCTTCGAGTTGCAGTTCGCTGCAGACCTTGAAAAAGGGGCCTTTAGCTCAGCTGGTAGAGCGCCACGCTTACACCGTGGATGTCATCGGTTCGATCCCGGTAGGGCCCACTGTTTTGAAACCCCAGCCATTGGCTGGGGTTTTCTTTTTCTCGATGCTCCTTACTAGCAAGGCTTTCCATAACCTACATTCGTGGCTGGATTCGGGCCCGGCATTAGTATTTGGGTATGGATTCATCTAATTACACCCCTCCAGCGCGCCGCTCAATGACCGATGAGGAAATCACCACGGCCCTAGGCAATGCGCAAGCAGACGAAGCTGGAATTACTGCCGCGATGGAGTTGCTGGAGACCCAGGCGCAACTTCGCGACATTGAGAAAATGGAATTCTCAGCTTGGGTCATCGAGATGGAACGAAACGGATCAAAAGAGGCACTTCTTGCTGTTGAGAACGCCAAGCGAGCGCAGCAGGGCCTTGAGCCGCTGAACGAGTTACCAGGAACTGCCCCGGTTCAGCCAATCGAGGATGTGGTGGCCCATCTAAATAATCTCTACGCTAAAGCGCCGCAAACTGAACCGGAACTTTCACCAGCAGCGGAAGCTCCAGTAGAAACCGAACTTCCGCCAGCCGTGGAAGCGCAATTTGAACCGGAACTTCCGCCTATTCAGCCACTGCCAGAGCTTCAGCCTGAAGCGATTTTTACAGCTAATCAAACTGAATCTTTCGATGAGTTCGATCGCCTTTTGGCTGCCGACACGGTTGTGGGTGCTGAAGACGAACTGACTGCCCTTGAGGAAGAGTTGGCTGCCGAGGTTTCGGGTGCCCCGGTTTCGGCAATCGAGGGAATAGAAGTCGTCGAGGATGATCCAGGGGTAGTCTTTGATGCCGAGCCGGCGATCGAACCGGTGAAACTTGAATCCGTTCCCAAAATAAGCCGCAGGAGCAGGGCATCGTCCCAATTCTGGGCCTGGCTGGGATTGGGCGGTTCAGTCCTTCCGCTTGGATTGGCCTGGTTCGTTTCCCAGACTGAGGTTTCCTTCAGTCAGTCGGTGGTTGCAATCTTCTTAGGGGCGCTGGCTTCAGCCCTCGTAATTTCTGTCGGTGCCCTTGCTGGTAAGCGCAGCGGTTTGCCTACGCTTTTGCTGTCTCGTGCACCGTTCGGAGTTTTCGCAAACGCGGTACCAGCTTCAATTCTTACGCTCGTTAGATTGTTTTGGTCGGCAGCAATTCTGGCCTCTGTTTTTGCATTTGGAAATGATTTCTTTGCTATTGAATCAAGGGCCAATTTTGCTGCAACGCCAAACATTACGTTGCTGTCATTAGCCTTCGTTGCTATCGCGTCTGCCGTCACGTTAGCAATCTTTGGTGGTCGAGTCTTGTTCCGTGCACAACAAGCGGTCGGTGTGCTTGGGGTGCTTGTTGTCGTCGTGTTCATTGCATTCACCGCCTATTCTTTCTCAATCCAAGGGCTTTTGGCAGAACCGTCCTCAAGTTGGATTGATGCTTTTGGAATCGCAGTGCTTACTTTTAGTGTGTTTGGTTTAGCTTGGACTTCTGCAGGGGCAGACTTCGCTAGAAAATTGGCCACTACGGCAAGAGGCGCATCGGTAGTTGGTTGGGGAGTTTTGGCTCTTGTGCTGATACCTACCGTGGTTGCTTCATACGGGCTTGCGTTGTTTAGTTCGACTTCAAGCACATCGGCAAAAAATCCACAGAATCTAATTGCTGAACTTGGCAGCTTTGTTGCTCCTTGGTTGGGTTATCTGATGGCTGCATCTGCGATGGTTTCAATAGTTGTTGTTCTGGCTATGTCTCTCTACTCTTCAAACTTGAGCCTTCACTCAATCGGCCTGAAGCTGACTCCAGCTGTGGCTCAGCCGATCATCGGCGTATTGGCTGTTGGCTCTGCATTTATTGGATACCTCTACATAGAAGACCTATGGTCTTTTATCGCCGATTACGCTTTGATAGCTGCGGTTCCCGTTGCGGCTTGGTCGGGGATATTCATTTCAGATGTCCTGATCAGAAGAATCGCGTACCACGAAATTTCTCTGAGTCGTAGCTACGGTTTTTATAAGTCGATCAACTGGGTGAATTTGGTTGGTTGGCTTTTCGCTACTGTGATTGGATTCGGTTTCACATACATTGACCAGCCAGGTTTCGGTTGGACGGGCTTCATTGCTGATCAGCTTATAAATCAAAGTTTCTGGTCAATCACCTCGTTCGGTATCGTAATGGGTTTTGCTTTTGCTTCTTTGCTGCCTGTGCTTTTCGGCATTCCCCGCATAAAAAGGCAGGAAGCTGAAGTGCTTGCAATCGAGGCCCGCCGCGATGATCTTAAAGACATTTTTGGTCTGGTCGATTAATCTTTCCCAGCTTGAATACAGAGGTTTAGGCAATGGCAGTTGAACTAAAGCAGTTAGTGGAGTCTTTTGACCGGCTGTGGCCTGCAACAGGCGCAGAAGATTGGGATAACCCCGGGCTTGTCTGCGGCGATCTAAAGCAGAGAGTGTCGCGGGTGCTGCTATCTGTAGACGTGACCACAGACATTATTTCTGAAGCAATTGATGGCGGATTTGATTTGCTGCTCGCTCACCACCCATACCTTCTGCGCGGCATCACATCATTGCGCGAAGATACCGCAAAGGGAATGAATCTCGCGAGTGCAATCCGCGCTGATCTTTCGATTTTTGCCGCCCACACCAATGCCGACATTGTGGAGTCAGGGGTCTCTCACGCGTTTGCCAATGCTTTGGGTTTGCAAAACGTTGAACCTCTGGTGCCTTCTTCTGATCGTTCAATCGGGCACGGGCGAATTGGGGTGCTCAGCGAACCGATTGCGCTGGGTGAATTTGCTAGACACATCGCAAAAGTTTTGCCTTCCACGGCGACCGGCGTTCGAGTAGCGGGCGATTTCAATCAACTTGTTCAAAGAGTTGCCCTTTGCGGTGGCGCGGGCGATTCTTTCATTCCGGCGGCTATGGAGGCCGCGGTCGATGTTTATGTCACATCTGACCTTCGTCACCACCCTGTTCAAGATGCGCGAGAGCATTCAGCTTTAAGCGGTGGCACTCCAGCAATTATTGACGTTTCGCATTGGGCCAGCGAATGGCTTTGGTTAGATATTGCCGCCGAGCAACTAGGCGTTCTTTTTCCAAACGTACAATTTGTCGTGAGTCAGCTGCGAACAGATCCATGGGACTTTGTGGTCACTCAATAACTCAGGCATCGACTAGTTTTAATTTGTCAACTAAAAAGAGAGCAACACATGAAAGCTTCAGAGAGCCAGCAAGACGACCTGCTGTCGCTGAGTAATTTAGATCTAGAGATCACGCGCACTCGTGTTGCTATAGCCGCTCTCACCAGCGGAGAAGCTTTTGCTGCTCTCCGTCAATCGCAGCGCGATGCTGCGGCCAGCCTAATTGAAAGCCGAAACCAACTGGATTCCGTTGAGTTGGAGTTATCTAGGGCTGAGGCTGATCTGAAACTTGTTGAGCAAAGAATTGATAAAGATAATCAAAGACTTAATCAAACTTCCTCAAGCAAAGATGCGCAGGGAATTCAGGCCGAACTAGAGACCCTAAAAAAGAGAAAGTCTGACTTAGAAGACTTTGAGTTGTCCATTCTGGAACGAAAAGAGCAAGCGGAGGCTGCTTACCAAGTAATCATCCACGACAAGAAACTAATCGATGATGAACTGGCGACCAAAGAATCGGAAAATGAAGCCCAGATCATAAAGCTCCGCTCAGGGCTTGACCTGTTGACTCAGCAGAGAAATCAACAGGCGTCTCGGATTCAGAGCGATCTGCTGGAGCTCTACGAAAAGAAATCAAGCAGGGGACTTGCGATTGGAAGGTTAGTAAATCGCGAGTGTGGCGCTTGCCGAATTACCATTGGCGCTACCGCGCTTGCAGAGATCTCTGGCCTGGCGCGTGATGAAGTAGCCACCTGTCCAGATTGCCAAGCGATTCTTGTTCGATGAGTAAGCCAAGCAATCTAATCGTGGAGGCCGACGGCGGCTCCAGAGGAAACCCAGGGCCCGCTGGAAGTGGCGCTGTCGTGATCGATGCCGACACCGGCGAAGTGATATTAGAGATCGCGCGATTCATCGGTGTTGCGACAAATAACGTAGCTGAATATCTAGCTCTAAAATCGGGTCTTGAGGGAGCACTTCAAATAAACCCGGCAGCCAGAATCCTGGTTCGTATGGATTCAAAACTAGTAATTGAGCAAATGTCTGGGACTTGGAAAATTAAGCACCCCGACATGATTCAGTTGGCTGCTGAAGTGCAAAACATTTCTCGTGGGCATGACATCAAATTCATGTGGATCCCTAGAGAAGAAAATTCAAGAGCTGACGCACTCGCAAACAAGGCTATGGATGAGTCTGGTGACTCAACCGTTTCCTCAGAAGGTGAAATTCTTCGTTCGCCAGTCGCGGAATTCAATCAGACGGCACCTAGTTCCGTGCGCGCACCAGGGAACGTGACAGCGCCACTTACTACGGTGGTGTTGATAAGGCATGGCCGCACTCATTTGACCGAGTCAAAGAGAATCTCAGGGCGCGGCGGTGAGAATCCAAAACTTAGCGATCTGGGTCGTATTGATGCTCGAATGGCTGCTCAGGCTGTGGCGCAAATTGGTAAGACTGGTCCGTGGTCTTTTCTGAACCCAGTTTCAGCGATTGTCGCTTCGCCGATTCAGCGAACTCTAGATACGGCAAACATAATTGCTAATGAAGTTGGGCTATCGGTGTCAACCAACGACAACATCGCAGAAATATCTTTTGGAGATTGGGATGGTTCGACAAACGACGAGGTAAGGCAAAATTGGCCTGAAGAGTTTGCTGCCTGGCAAGGGTCGTGGGAAGTAGCCCCTCCAAACGGTGAATCACTTGAGGAATTTGATGAGCGAGTAATGAAGGGTCTGTTTGAAATCGTAGAGGCCAATGCTGGCAAAACAGTTGCTGTGGTCAGCCACGTGATGCCCATTCGCGGAATAGCAAGGCGGGCGTTGGATGGCGGCATTTCTGCCTATTGGTCACCTCAGATTTCGCCATGTTCGATTTCAATTCTTCGTTTTTGGGGGACTCAAGCGGCAGAGGTAATTACGCTCAACTCCACGTCCCATCTATAGATGCGCAATCGAGCGATGATTGTTGGTCCACAGGACTTCAAGTAGTCTTAGTGCTGGATGGGTCGGCAAGGCGATCGCGATGGAAACATCGAGGAACGTCCGGGCTCCAAAGAGCAAAACGGTGGCTAATTACCACCCGGGGTAACCCGCGAGAAAGTGCAACAGAAAGTAAACCGCCGAGAGATCGGTAAGGGTGAAACGGTGGTGTAAGAGACCACCAGTGTGGCGTGTGAGCGCCACAGCTAGGTAAACCTCGTTTGGAGCAAGGTCAGATAGGGAACGCATAGAGCTGCTCGCTCTTGTTCTCGGGTAGGCCGCTTGAGGGTGTTGGTAACAGCACTTCTAGATAGATGATCGTCGCCTGGCAACAGGTACAGAACCCGGCGTAACAGCCGGCCCGTCCACTAATTTATTTCGATGCTTTTTTAGCTAGAGCTGCCGCCCCAAGGATTCCAGCGTTGTTTCTTTTTAGGGCTGGAACAATCGGGGTGTTTAGCTTTATTTTTGGTAAAAATTCCTCGTGCTGCTTGGAAACTCCGCCCCCAACGATGATTAGATCGGGCGTGAAAAGCCGCTCAAGCGTCGAATAGTAGGTCTGCAGTCTCTTTGCCCACTCTGTCCAGTTGAGGTTTTCGCGCTCCTTTGATGCGAGCGAGGCTTTGCTCTCATAATCCAGCCCTTCAATGTCACGGTGGCCCAGCTCGGCGTTCGGAAGCAACTTACCGTTCATGAAAAGGGCGCTTCCAATTCCGGTGCCCAGGGTTGTCATGATCACCAGACCATCAAGGTCTTTAGCGGCGCCAAATTTAATTTCTGCAACGCCGGCGGCATCTGCATCGTTGATCACGTGAACTGATCGACCAAGTTCCTTCGTGAATAGCGCATCGGCATCAAGGCCAATCCAGTCCTTTGAAACATTTGCTGCCGACATGGTTATGCCGTTGCGCACGATTGCCGGGAAGCAAATACCAACGATCATGTCCGGCTTGGCATCGGGAAGTTGAGTTATGAGCTGAGCCACCACCCTTGCGATTTCAGCAGGTTTACCACCGGCTGGGGTTTCGTGGCGAACTCGTTCGCCAATCAGAGAGCCATCCTTTAGGTTGACAACTGCTCCCTTGATGCCGGTGCCGCCAATGTCGATACCAATTGCTTTTTTACTCATAGGTTCCTATTTTGCTATGCCAAGGTAAGGATTTCAGGCCCATCCTCGGTGATGGCAATGGTGTGTTCAAATTGCGCGGTGATGCTTTTGTCTCTAGTAACCACGGTCCAATTATCTGGCCACATGTCCCATTCGTGAGTCCCAAGCGTGAGCATTGGTTCGATGGTAAAAACCATACCGACTTTAATTTCGTCGTTGTAAAGCGGGGCAGAGTCGTAGTGCGGAACAATAAGCCCCGAGTGAAATGATTCACCAATTCCGTGGCCGGTAAAGTCGCGAACGACTCCGTAGTCAAAACGCTTGGCATAAGCCTGAATCGCACGACCAATGATATTAATCTCGCGTCCGGGTAGCGCAGCATTAATGCCGCGCATCATCGCCTCGTGCGTGCGTTCCACAAGGTTCTTAACTGCCGGCTTTACCTCACCGACCATGAAGGTTTGGTTGCTGTCACCATGAAACCCATTTTTGAAGGCGGTGATGTCGATGTTTACGATGTCGCCCTCTTGTAGAACGGTGTCATCGGGTATGCCGTGGCAAATCACTTCATTAACCGAAGAACAGAGCGACTTTGGATAGTTGCGGTAGCCCAGGGTAGATGGATAGGCGCCTTGAGAAATGAGGAATTCGTGACCAATCCGATCGAGCTCATCGGTGGTGATGCCTGGTTTTGCGTGTGAACCCACTAGCTCAATTGCTTGAGCCGCAATTTTTCCAGCCGCTCTAATTTTTTCAATTTCCTCGCGAGTGCGAACGTCACCCTTGGTATTTTTTGCCGGTGCCGGTTTGCCCACATATTCGGGGCGAGCAATTGAAGTTGGCACCGATCTGGTTGGACTGAGTTTCCCCTGCGTCAGAAATCCGGTTTGTGGGTCGCGTGGCATAGAGTTCAGTCTATGCAAGAAGAAAGCGTGCAGTATTGGTTTAATAGCCGGACCGGTCAGGTAGAGGTTGGGCCTCAATCATTGGCGTTGCACCGTTTAGGCCCATTCAAGACTCGCGAGGAAGCCGAACGCGCTCCAGAGATTATTGCTGCCCGTGCTGCAGCCTGGCGCAAAGAAGAGGATGAACGCGACTAGTTCTCGAACGAGTGGTCTTGGGTAGGAAACTCTCCGTTTGACACTTCAGCCGCGTATTGCCTTGCGCTTTCCAAAAGAGTCTCGCGAATGTTTGCGTAACGCTTCACGAATTTGCGGGGCTTTTGAGCGCTCAATCCCGCAAAGTCTGTCCAAACCAGAATCTGTCCATCGGTGTCTGGCCCGGCGCCAATGCCGATAGTTGGAATTGAAATTTCACGAGTGACCTGCGCAGCGATCTCTGCAGGGACCATCTCAAGCACCACTGCAAAAGCTCCAGCTGCCTCAACTGCCTTTGCGTCGGCAATAAGCTGTTCGGCTCCTTCGCCGCGGCCCTGCACTTTGAAACCGCCAAGCGCATTTACGCTCTGCGGAGTGAAGCCAACGTGCCCCATAACTGGAATGCCTGCCTCAACGATTGCAGCAATTTGCGCGCCACTTCGTTCGCCGCCTTCGAGCTTCACTGCCGCGGCACCGCTGGTCTTCATCATCTTGATAGCGTTAGCCAGAGCATCGGCGGCTCCGGTTTCGTACGAGCCAAATGGCATGTCAATCACAACAAGCGAACGCTTAACAGCGGTTGAAACAGCACGACCAAATGAAATCATCTCGTCAACGGTCACTGGCAGTGTGCTGCTATATCCCAAAGAGTTATCTGCCGCGGAATCGCCAACCAAGATCACATCAATTCCAGCTTCGTCAAAAATGCCAGCGGTCATGTGGTCATAACTGGTTAGGCAGCTGAACTTGCGTCCGGTTTGCTTGAATTCCTTTAGGTGCGCGGTGCGAACCAGCTTTGGCGTTAATTCCATTTATTTAGGCACGCTTCCAAGCATCAACTTCAATCTCAACCAGCATGTCTTTGTTGATGAATTGAATACCAGCCAGCATTGTTGCGGCCGGACGAATCTCACCAAAAATTTCACCGTGTGCTTTGCCAACCGCATCCATGTCGTCTGCATTAGCAAGGTAAACGCGACTGCGCACTACGTCTTCTAGACCATAGCCAACCTGAGCAAGAGCCTTGGCGATAACTTCCTTTAGAGTCACAAGTGTCTGACCGTATGCATCACCCTTGTGCTGCAGCTCACCGTCAACGGTGGCGGTAGAACCAGACACGTGAACGTATTCACCGGCAACGGTTGCACGTGAATAGCCAATTACTGACTCCCATGGGCCGCCGCTTGAAATTAGTTTGTCTGCTGCCACTTGTTGCTCCTTATTTGTGTGATCGGTTGGTAATTGGAAGTCTGCGGTCGCGACCAAAGGCCATGCCGGTAATCTTTGGGCCAATTGCGCCCTGGCGACGCTTCCACTCTGCGCGGTCTACTAATCCGATAATTCGATCGACAATCGAAGCATCAAAACCAAGTGCAACAATCTCGTCACGCCCCAATCGCTTTTCAACATAGTTGTCTAGAAGGTCATCAAGTAACTCGTATTCAGGCAGGCTGTCTTGATCGGTCTGGTCTGGGCGGAGTTCTGCAGACGGCGGTTTTGTAATCGAATTCTCTGGAATCGGGGGAGTTTGCCCATTGGCTGTGGCAAATTCATTGCGCCACTTGGCCAGTTCCCAAACCAAAGTCTTTTCAACGTCCTTGATTGGTGCAAAGCCACCAACTGAATCACCGTAAATAGTTGAGTAGCCAACGGCAAGTTCAGTCTTGTTTCCGGTAGTCAAAGTGAGGTGACCCTCGGCATTGCTTAGACCCATCAGAATCACACCGCGCATGCGCGCCTGTAAGTTTTCAGCGGCAATACCATCAAGCCCAAGCTGGCTTTCGAAAGCATTCACCATTGATTCGATTGGTTCGGTTCTAAAGTGCAGACCAATACGATCCGCCAAATCCTCGGCATCGCTTCTGGAGTGCTTAGAAGAATATCGGCTTGGCATCGAGACACCAAAGACTCGTTCTGCACCAATTGCATCGGCGGCGATAGATGCGCAAACCGCAGAGTCAATTCCACCGCTTAAGCCAAGTACTACTGACTTGAAGCCGTTCTTGGTGACGTAATCACGAAGGCAAAGTACCAGGGCATTCCAAACCTGTTCGTGGTCGTCGTTTTTGCTGATGCGAGGTTCGCCAACCATTTCTATCTTGTTTTTTGACTCGATGTCAAAGACAATCAAGTCGGTTTCGAACTGCTTGGCGCGACCAATCAATTTGCCGGCGGCATCCACCAAAAGTGAGTCACCATCAAAAACCAGGTCGTCTTGACCGCCAACCAAGTTCACGTAGGCAACCGCGGCGGTGTTATTGACCGCAAGTTCACGCACTAGGTGCTGGCGCTTGTCATCCTTGTCGATTTCAAAAGGAGAACCATTCAGCACCAAAACGACATCGGTTTTGTTATCTGCAAGTTGTGCCACTGGACCGCCACTTTGCCAGATGTCCTCGCAAATTAGGGTTGAGAACTTTAGGCCTTGGAACTCAAAGCTCAGCGGATCGTTGCCCGGAACGAAGATGCGGTACTCGTCGAAAACCGAGTAATTAGGCAAGTGGTGCTTGGCATAGGTGCCGGTGATCTTTCCACCAAGCAGAACAGATGCGCAGTTCTGCGCGATGGCCCAGCCGTGTGAATCGCGCTCAGGTGCAAGCGCTGGGTGGCCAATGACTACGGCAATTTCACCGAATCCCGCCTGCTCCAGTCGAGTTGCCAAAGTAGTGACTGCCGAGGCGGCGGCCATTATGAACGACTCGCGGGCGGCCAGGTCTTCGATTGGGTAGCCAGTGATTGCCATTTCACCGAACAGCACAAGATTTGCGCCATTTGTGACAGCAGCTTTGACCGCCTCGAAGGCCTGATCGGTGTTTGCGCCAATGTCGCCAACGACAGGGTTGGTCTGAGCCAGAGCGAGGCGAACTTTCGGCATAACCATTAGCCTAGTAGGAGCAAGAGAGAGGATTTCCCGATGGAAAGACAGCGCGATTTTGTACTTCGCACCATTGAAGAGCGTGGCGTCAAGTTTGTGCGCCTTTGGTTCACCGATGTGGCGGGCACCCT
>JACCEE010642893.1_pt1 | contig 41852 bp, 48 predicted proteins | sample 7449931 | NCBI WGS metagenome assembly JACCEE01 (sample SAMN15323457, study PRJNA562643) | freshwater metagenome | isolation source: river surface water | place: USA:Blue River Watershed | collected 2017-08-19 | reverse complement strand
ATATTTGGGTAGAGCAAGCGCAAAATTGGGTAAACGTTGTTCAGGATCCACAACCATTAGCGGCAGCACAAGCACGTACACCTTATCCGCATGACGGAAACTTGTACGAGTGGGACGAAGACAATGCACAATGGATCCCAATGGTAAACATTCCAGGTGGTCAACCACCTGCTCCGCCTGAGGCGCCTTGACTCGTTTTCAGCCATTAATCGTAAATGCCTTTGATAATTACAAAATCAAAGGCATTTTTTTATGAGTCATAATTATCTAGGAATAACTAATAATCCAATTGGACGTCAGCGGGTAATTGACCCTTGGTGCTTTTGGGTTAATGCATTTTCTAATGAAGAATTAGAAAAAATAAAAGAACTAATGTCTCGTACTCAGGTCGAATCTGCAAAAATTTCAGGATTAGACAACAACAAATCTCCTATAGAAAACGGAGTTGTTGATTCTTCTATAAGAAGTTCTCGAGTAGCATTTCATAATCCTAATAATGAAAATCGTTGGATCTTTGATCGGTTCAATAGAGTTATAGAAAGTCTTAATTCTCAGTATTTTAATTTCGATATTAATGGATATAGCGCATTTCAATATTCTGAATATCACGCTGAGGAACAAGGAAAATATGATTGGCATATGGACATTTATTTAGGGGATGTTCCTACGCACGAGTACGAAACACGTAAGTTATCATTGACTATGTTATTAAACGAACCTGGGGTCGATTTTGAAGGAGGAGATTTTGAACTAATACAATCTTCTCTTGATAAACATCAAACAATACAACTAGAAAAGGGAAAGATTGTAGTGTTTCCGTCTTTTATTTTTCATAGAGTAAAACCAGTAACTCGAGGAGTTAGAAAATCTCTTGTTATATGGGTAGTAGGACCAAAGTTTCGTTAAAAATCCCACCCATAGTAATTAAAATTAATAACAACTCTATTTTTTTGATCTGTGCAAGTAGTACCCGAATGTAACAGAGTAGAATCAAAAATAACTATCCTGTTCTCAACAGAATTAACTTTTTCTCCTGTTTCAAATACAGTATAACCGTTGTTAGTATTCATATAAAATACTGCGGTGTAGCCTTTAAAATTAGTAACATCGGTATGCAGTTGATGCTCAACAATTTTGTCAGCTCTAGGAATTAAATTTGCTTTTATTCTAACAATAGCACTAGGATTTAATTTAATTAGTATTGGATCTAATAATGAAAACAGATCGCTACATATAGAATAATTTCTGTAAAATACGTGAGTAAATTGATAATCGTAGTATTCTTCTAACCCTAAGTTTTTTTCAGGTTGTACAATATATTGATTTTGAAACCACGCGAATCTGTCCCCTAACAGTATTTTTTGTATCTCTTGAAATTCAGCTTTTGGTAGAAAATTGTCAATAATTCTAATCATTGAATATTTATGGCCATATATGTAGGAGTTTATTTTTTTTCTTATTAAATAGAATTATGAAAAATGTTAAATCTCTACTAGTAGTAGGTGGCGGAACAGCTGGTTTAGTGGCTGCTCTAATACTTAGACAAAAATTAAATATTCAAATTGATCTAGTTGCTAGCTCAAAAATTGGTATTGTTGGCGTTGGCGAAGGCACTACCGAGCATTGGAGAGAATTTTGTACATATGTAGGACTTGATCAATATTCCTTCTTAAAAGAATGTGGTGCTACATATAAATGCGGAATTATGTTTAAAGGGTGGACAGAAAAAGATTATCTACACTCTGTAGCTAATCCGTTTAATACTAAATCTGCACAATACAATTTTTTATACGGTCGACAAATAGGCTACAACGACCCATTTATACACCCTAGATCATTCTGGGAAGGAAAAATTGACAAATGGTTTTTAAATAAACCAGAAGAATGGACAGTATATCAGTTCCACTTTGATAACTTTAAATTAAATGATTATCTAACAAGAGTTGCAAGGTCAAGAGGAATCAACATTATTGAAGATGATATCGAAGATATTGTACTTGACGAGCAAGGATATATTTCAAGCCTAAAAGGACAAAAACAATCCTATAATTATGATTTTTATATTGATAGCACTGGCTGGAAAAGATTATTAATATCTAAACTAGGCGGCAAGTGGAAGAGCGCTGGTAAGTATCTAAAAACCAAGGCAGCGATTGCTTTTCAAACAGAAGATGAACCCGAATATAATTTTTGGACTTTATCAAAAGCAATGGATTACGGATGGTTATTTAAAATACCAGTCTGGGGTCGTCACGGCAACGGATATGTTTATGACAGCGATTATATTAACGCTGATCAAGCTAAACAAGAAGTTGAAACTTTATTAGGTCGAGAGATTAACATAGGAAAAGTTTTTAATTTTGATCCAGGATGTGTTGATCGTGCTTGGATCAAAAATTGTTGTGTTATGGGACTAGCTGGAAGTTTTTATGAACCTTTAGAAGCTAGCAGTATAGGAACATCTATACAACAAAGTTTTTTACTAATGCATAACTTACCTTGTTATGACGATAAAACTATTGATCGTTATAATCGCTCTTGGAAAGATTTGACTGATAACATTTTAGATTTTATTTCATTGCACTATGTAGTAAAAAAAGATAATACAGATTTTTGGCGTGACGTACAAAAGTTAGAACTTACTGATTCTCTTCGAGCAAATCTTGATATATGGCGTAATCGTTTACCAATACACGAAGATTTTTCAGATAGAACAGGATATATTTTATTTTCTACAGATCACTTTACTTTAATTTTAGAAGGACTTGGACTGTACAATCGAGACAACATTCGAAAAGAGTACGAAGGATTACACCCAAGTCTTAAACGTCGCGCAGATAACATGATTGAAAATTTACGTAATATAGATAATCAGCCAGTTTATATTCCACATAAGAGATTTATTCAAATAGTAAGAGAGTTACCATAATGCATATTGATAGTTTGTTTCCTACAGCCGTATTAATGGATACGTTCCATCGTCCGTTGACTACTGAAGAAAAAGAGTTTAGTCGTGCTTTAGAAATGAGAGGTAATATTGCTAATCAGACCAGTAAAGACACGTATGTTTTAAAACATCCTGCATTAAAAGATATTAAAGAATTTATAGATCAAAAAGTCAAATATTATTTTCAAGAAATTTACAAACCAAACGATGATTTAGAAATTTATGTAACACAATCTTGGATTAATCATACTAGAGTAGGTCAGCAACATCACGTACACAGTCATCCTAATAGTATTGTAAGTGGCGTGTTCTATATGAATGCAGACATTCTATACGACAAAATTACATTTATCAAAACCCACCTTCACGAAATACAAATTAATCCAAGAGAATATCATCCATATAATAGTAATGCTTGGTATTATGATGTAGGCGACGGATCATTAGTTTTGTTTCCATCAACAGTAAAACATAGTGTAGGACCAGTTCACCCTAGTCCTAATCGAGATATAAGAATTAGCCTGGCGTTTAACACCTTTATTAAAGGACATCTTTGCCCAGGGGAAGAATTAGCGGAGTTATACCTATGAGTATGTCATTTAATGTAAAAGATTATTGTAAAGTTTATCACAATTTTTTTGATAAAGAATTTTGTAATAGTGTTGTTAAATCTTTAGATTCTATTGAATTTGAAAAACACAAGTATTATACAGCACAGGGAGATTATGTAAGCACAGATACTGACCTAGACGTGTCTTACGGACCAATTCCACAAACGCCTCAAATGCACGAAGGACTTTGGCATTTGTTACATCAATATGTTAAGCAAGATTTAAACTTGCCCTGGTTTGCAGGATGGAAGGGAATGAGTATTATTCGATTTAACAAGTATAATGTTAATACTAGAATGGAACGTCATTGCGATCATATACATTCTTTATTTGACGGCACGCACAAAGGAATCCCAATCTTATCTATAGTTGGTGCATTAAACGACAACTACAAAGGTGGAGAATTCTTAATGTGGAATGATGAAGTAGTTGAATTGCCTGCCGGATCTATAATGGTATTTCCAAGCAACTTTTTATACCCACACTCTGTAGCAACTGTTACAGAAGGAGTGAGGCATAGTTTTGTTTCTTGGGTTTGGTAATTAATTTTTAATATAAATTAATTTTTTAACATCTGGCAGATATAAGTACTCAATTTCAGAATTTCTTAAACATTCTATTGCTTCTTTTACAGTTTCTACAATAGGTTCTCCTGCTAGGTTAAATGAAGTATTAAACAACATTGGTATTCCTGTTTTTTCATAGAATAATTTAATTATTTTATAAAAAGCAGGATTTTGTTCTTCTTTTAATGTTTGTACTCTACAGGTGTTATCAACGTGAATAACTGATGGTACTTTTTCTTTAACTCCGTCTTTGGCCTGAACTGCATACATCATATAAGGCGATTCGTCTATGCCGGCCATGTCAAACCAATTGTGTACTTGTTCGTAAAGTACTGTAGCAGCAAATGGTCTAAAATGTTCTCTACGTTTAACTAGATTAACAAGTTCTTTACCATTTTTTACCCTAGGATCAAACAGTATACTTCTATTTCCTAAGGCTCTTGGTCCAGCTTCTGCTTTTCCTTGATACAAGGCTACTATGTGTCCTGCTCTTAGTAACTCAACAGGGACTCGTGTGTCAACGTTTTCAAAAACTTGTTCTCCGTCGTTTAAATTAAAATCATAAACTGGACTGTGTCCGCAAATATAAATGTCTTTTTGAGGCTCAGGTTTAAAATTATAAAATCTATCTTGCATATAGAATTTAGCAAGCCCTAAACAATTGCCTTCATCGCCGCACATCGGTTCAACGTAGATATTAATGTCGGCATCTATCTGTTGCCTAAAATAGTAATTTCCAACAACATTTAATGCAGTACCACCGGTGATAATTAAATTTTTTGCACCAGTCTTATCAAGAAACTTTTTAATTCTTTCGCAACTACTAAACTCAAAAAACTTTTGAGTCATATAGGTTAAATTAGTTTTTTTATCTTGATCGTCGAACAAGTACGGGTACTTAGAAGTGTTAAATGTTCTATATTTGTCATACTGGTCAAACTCAAAAAGGCCCATATTAAAAACAAAATTTTCATCCATTACTGTTGGGAGATCATTGTCATACTTTCCGTATGCAGACAACCCTAACATTTTTCCTCCTTCGTCGTCAAACCCTACAGCTCGACTAACACCTTCGTACATAAATCCAACATCGAAGTCGTTTCTTAATTCAATTTCAGCTTCTGCATTGTACCAACGAGGTAAAGGTTCTTTACTAATTCCTAAACTGTTATCCCATACAACTTTTGTATCTTGGTCAAATTTAGAATATGTATGCAATCTTTTGTAAACTAATTCAAATTTGTTAGGATATGAAGCAAGATATACAGACGTGGTTTCCCAAGCCTGTCTACCATTAGTTAAATTATAAGACGCACCTTTGCCGTCAGACACATACACTAATGCTTCTTGAAATCCCGAATCATAAAATGCTTTGGCAGCGTGTGCGAAATGGTGGCCTTTGTTATATTCAACAACTTTAAACTTTGGACCAAATTCAAATCCAATTTTTTTCATTAAAGCAATAATACCGCCATTCTGATAAAAATAGTGATCGTATCCGGTAATAATGACTATATCTGGTCTATGACATAGTTTAACTATTTCTTGTAAACAGTAAAAAGGAATTCCTGCATCTTTTTTAATTCTTGATAATCTTTCTTCCTGATTGTAATAGACTAATGTTTTATCGTCATATAAACACGCAGACGAATTATGATCTTTTTGTATGACAATTATTTTCATAATTTATTCTTTATTCCTTATTGAAAGATTAAATGCTATAGAGATTCTATCTTCGTTGCTGATATTTGGATCAACATAATGCTCTAGCCAAGACGGAAATAATAATAGTAATCCCGTTTCTGGTAGTACGTGCCAATTGGGCACAGCCCATTCGTTGTAATTCTCTAATTGATCTGAATCAAGATGATACTGTAAATTAATAGCAGGATTTTTAAAAGTAATCATTCCACCGTTTTCTGGAAATTTTACATAATAGACACCGGCTATGACACTTTCAGGATGAACGTGTGGGCGGTTAGATGCATTGGTCTGATTAACATTTGTCCAGATATTACTAATAAAAAATTCAGTACTTTGCTTAAAGCCCATTTTATCTTTAAGTTTATTCCCTCGGTCAAGGGCCGCACTAACAAGTTTTGATATCTGATCATTTCTTTCAGTTAGTGTATTGCTTTGCCAGCCGTATAGGTTACTTTTAATAACACCTTCAGTGTTTGTTTTTTGATTATAGCAATACTCTTCTAATAAAGAATTATCAATGTTAGATAATTTATCAGAAGCTAAAAAGAAAGAAAAAATAGGCTTAATCATCATAGCAGGATATTTACCTTGTTTTTGAACTCTAATTTGCAAATAAGATATATACACGTATGAATATAATTATTGTCGGCGGCGGTACTGCGGGATGGCTAGCAGCCTTATTTCTCAGCAAAAATCATCCTAATCATAATGTTACAGTTATTGCATCCAAAGACATTGGTGTTATTGGTGCAGGCGAAGCAGTAACAGGATCTCTTACAGATCTAGTAGTAGGTCACTACGGTGATTTTGGAATAGATCCTTTAGACTTTTTTCAGTCTACCGGAGCTATGCCTAAATATGGAATAATGCACAGAGACTGGACTGCTAAAAAAGGTTTTGATTATTTTGGACCCATTGACGGCACACCCACCGGACTGCAAATACCAGATAGTATTTTTACTTACTTGGCCGCAACAAATCCAGAGAAATTACATATGGGTACTTTCTTTGGTCAATTATGCGAACACTATGTTTCGCCCATAAGCAAGATTAGTCACGAGTTTGAACTCAGTACTCACGCATTTCATTTTGATGCTAAGTTAGCTGCCAACTATTTAGAAAAAACTGCATTAAAGTTTCCTAATTGTAAATTAATTGATAAAAAAATTGTTGATGTAAATCTTAAAGAAACCGGAAATTTAGATAGTGTAAGACTTGAAGACGGTACCATTGAACACGCAGATTTTTTCATTGACTCTTCCGGCTTTGGTCGTTTACTAATGAAAAAATTAGAAACACCGTGGGTTAGCTATAAAAAGTGGTTGCCTATAAATGCAGGACTTCCGTTCTTTGTAAATTATAAAGAAAGTGAAAAGCCTAAATGTTATAGCACCGCGTGGGCACAAAGTAGTGGGTGGTACTGGGAAGCTAGTGTACAGCATCGTAAAGGCTGTGGATATACTTTTTGTGAAGACTTTATCTCATTCGATCAGGCACAAGCAGAAATTGAACAGTCACTAGGCTACGAAATTACACCTATAAAACAATTTAGATTTGACACTGGTAGATTAGAAAACACTTGGGTTAAAAACTGTCTTGCTATTGGTTTAGCCAGTAGTTTTGCCGAACCTTTAGAAGCAACAAGTATACATTCTACTATACAACAATTGACGCATTTCAGTTTTGAATTTCTTAAACCAACAATTGAAGACACGCTTAACCCGGCAAGTCAAAAAATATATAATAGAAGAATTAACGGTATGTTTGATGACTTTAAAGAGTTCTTAATAAGTCATTACCTTGGCGGGAGAACAGATTCTGAGTTCTGGAGATATATTTCTTCAGGGGCTACGTTAACTGATTTTACAAAGAATTTGCGTGATACTTGTAAAACAAGAATACCTACTATCTACGACTTTCCTAGTTACCCGGGTGCTGCCGGTTGGTTAATTTGGTGTCACATTTTATTAGGAACAGGTCAATTAACACCAGAAGTAGCTAAAAGACATCTTACACGAGAATTAGCAGACAATGCTTTGTTTAATCTAAGCCAGCTTAGTAAAGCCGTGCAAAAAATGAACTTGACTCACTACAAATTTGATGAATATATCAATGTGCTAAAGAATAACAGTGATATTGTATATGTAGGTCGACGTGGTCGAGAATGGCACACTGATAGATTATAATAGATCAATTATATCTAATATAGTTTCAATCTTATTTTGAATAATTTTATTTCGAAGGCTTAGATCTAAACCGTTGTGTACAGGTTTAGGTAAGCGATTAAGATTAAACCACCCCCAGGCATTGTGTTCTTGACTTAGGGTAGGAATAAATTCTTTTTCTACAATACACAAATATGTATGAAATTTAAAACAACTGTCGTTGCTAACAAATCTTTCTAGAGGAACAGTTTTTTTAATTTCTAGTTGACAGCCAATTTCTTCTTCAGCTTCTCTAAGTAATCCTTCCCAAGCAGTTTCGCCTTTAAGGTGTGTTCCTCCTACTAACCCCCATTTGCCTGAGTGTTTGCCAGAGCTTTTTTGTAATAGTAAAAATCTTTTTGTATCTTTGGCACAGATTAATGCGCCTGAACATTCAATTTCTTTTATAGAGCTATTCTCCATTGACCCCTCTTATATTCACCTTCAAACGATTTTTTCCATTGTACCCCATCCCACTTATACTGTGTATTTGTGTAGAAGTTTGTTTGATAAACTAAGGTATCTGTTGTTTCTTGAGCAGAAAATACTACAACCCATTTTGAACCGTTCCATTCTATAATATCATTTGCTTCTGCTAAACTATCAGATCCATCAAGATTTTTCCAAGCGTCTGGGCCGTCTTCATTTAGATTTAATTCAAAAGTAATTTGATCATCTATCTGAATACCCACTGTTGATACAATAACAAAATCTTTATCAACGGATGTTCCAGCAACTCTTATAGAAGTGATACCGCCAGATCCATTAACTGTTAATACAGTAATAGCACAGTCGTTGATAATTTGTGCACCTCCGAGTTTATTTCCTCTCACTCTAATTACATCTCCAGGCGCATATCCTGATCCAGGAGCACTTACAGTAGCAGAATATTTGGCTGTTGAAAGTAATTGAGTAACATTAAAAGTTGCACCAACGCCTGAACTAGTAATGTTTGTTCCTACTTGATTGTAGAAAATTGGATTTGCTTGTGGATTGCTGATTACTTCAGTGCCATTAATGTACAATTTGTGATCGTTTACTTTTTTGTGTAACACTCCTGTGTTTACATTGAAGGTCTTTACAGAAGACAAGAAAGTATCTCGTATTGTGCCACCGATGCTGTCTACAATAAGGTATCGAGTTCCAGTAGCTATAGACTGATCAGTTTTTTCTTTGTTAGGTCTTTTTGGATTAAATGTAGTAGGATCTACAACAGCGTCAAAGTACCCCCATTTGTTAGATGGTCTTGAACTACTTGAAATAGGCGTATTGGCAGGAAAGGTGTCAGGATCCCATTCGGATACTAATAACGACACATCAGTTGGATGTAGTGCAATTGTGCCTACAACTTCTGTTCCGTCGGCCTGTCTTAGATAAATTTTGCTTAATCCAGAAGTTAATTTTCCAGGAAATTGTCTAATAAGCATTTCCCAATTTAACCAAGTTCCGGGACTGGCTTCATTGCTTCTAACTCGAATCAGAGATGTTTCTACCAGGATGTCAAAATTGCCTATAGTGATTCTTTGATCGAATAATTGTACAACTGGATCAACTTGACCAGTAGCAGGATCGTTACCGAGACCTTCTATGTAATCTGGGAAAGGGTCGCTTTTATCTTGATATATGTTAGCAATAACGCTGGTAATAATACCTAACTTTTTTACTTTTACTGGCGGACTTAACCACACAGGTGTTTTAAAAGACATTGTGGCAATGTCAATAGAAGAATTAGTTCCTACTGGCACAGTTCTTGAACTAAAATTAACGTCTTGTAACTCTACAACACTTAGACTGGTCCAATCAATATAATTGTCAGTAGTTTGAATTTCTAAACTTGGGTTAAACAATACCAGTATTTGTTCTAAAATCTGTAACTTCTGTTCGGTGCTAGTTGACCAAATATCAACTTTAATAGTAAGTTCAAATGGTGTTGGCATTAATCTTTCAACGGTATAATTTGCACCTTGAGTGTTTAAGTATTCGTTGGTATCTTCGTCAAACGTTCTTTCTCTAATGTGCATTTTTCCAACATAGGTCGAATCGCCTAATCTATTTCGATCAAGATCTAGATCACTAACATAAACAGCAATCCTAGGAGCACTGGCAATAGTGTTTTCGCTATTTTGATTTACAATGGCTGCTGCCTGGCGATCTTGGTCGCCGTACATAACCGGAACTCTAACTAGTGTACCGTCACCGTATTTTACCACAAAATTACTGAACAATCTAATAATCTGTGTGATGTATCTTCTTAATTGACCGTCGTAAAAATATTGCATTAGAAATCTGCCTTAGGTTTAAGTGCTTTAGAAATAGACTGTCTTTCTTGTACAGTTTGCCCGGCAATTTCTGCTGAATTAGTGTTGTTAATAAATCCAGTCCTAAATGTATTTCTAGAGTCGGTGTTAGTGAGCGTATGTCTAACAGCATCTTCAACTTTAATCCATCTCTTACCGTCGTATCTAAACAGCCTATTTGGCATCATGTCTGTTCTTAGAAAGAAGTCATTATCGTAAGCAGTGCTAGGAAACTGTATTCCGTGACCAAAGTCTGCACCATTCGGAGGAACGCCGTCCCCAAGTAAGTAACCAGTATAACCAGAGCGCTTTGGTCTTTGAGAAATAGTACTAGCGTCAATATTTCCTGTTTCTGTACTAGCATCTGGCGGACTTGTTGAATCATCTGCTGTAACTAGTGCAGGGTTGCCATTATCATCAATCGCTAAGGTATATAAATGTCTAGTTTCATATCCGCTCCTTGGAGCATCTGCTTCAGCTTGTGATATGATAGCATCATTAATTTCTAAATTCTTAGCCTTGGTACTCAATATATCTTGTAAACTTTGACCATTGTAAGCAGTATAAAAGCTACTGTTTGGGGGTACATTGCCAGTAGTAGTGGCAGTCACAGTATAAAGATTTCCTTGATATCTTATAATTTGCCCAGCAGTGTATTCTGTTGCGGGGTCATAGTCGCCTACAAAGTTTGCATCAGTATTAGCAGGTTTAGTAAGTATATCAGCAAACTGCTGACTATCTACTATTTTCTTTAATTTTAATCTGTACAAATGCGGATACCAAGTTTTACTAAATCCTTCAGCGGCACGGTTTACATCATCAATTACAAAATATCTAGGTAATGCAATGTCAAAATTGTTTAAGGCAAATTCATCTCTTAAATGCGGCAGTTCGATCACGTCACCATTAAGAGGTTTACGTCCTACTATTTTTACAAAATCGTTAATATGCACAGTCATAAAAACTGTGTCTTGTTCTATGAAAAGTCCAAATTGACTAAGATTAAAGTCTATATCAGAGACGCTGTAAACACCCCTAAGAGTATAAACAGATGTGTCGTATTTTCTATCACGATTTTCTAAAAATAGTAAATCTTGTATATTTGTTTCTTTAACTACATCGTATTGCGGTTGCTCTGCTGTGGCACTAGCATCATCGGGATTTTGCGGACCAATGTATTTGTGTAGGTATAGATCCGTACCGCCAACCTGAAACATTTCAGAAATTTGACGATCTATGAATCTGTAGTCGTTGCCCTTTTCGGGTTTGTAAAGTGATAAACGTGGCATAGTACAATATTTAGCGATAAATATAATGGGAGAATTAAATGTCAGATAATCCACAAGCAGTTAAACAGAAAGTTTTTGATTACTGTCGCACTATGCTGGGCGACGGTATGATTGATGTTGAACTTGATCCTATTCATTACGAAACAGCACTAGAAAAAGCTATTACTAGATTTAGACAGCGCAGTTCAAATGCTGTAGAAGAAAGTTATATGTTCTTAGACATGGAAAAGGACAAAAACGACTACGTTTTACCCCAAGAAGTTATCAATGTTCAAAGCGTATTTCGTAGAACACTAGGATCAAGAACTGGCGGCGGCACTGGTACTAATTTTGAACCATTTAATTTAGCCTATACAAATACCTACTTGCTTAACAGCACTATGTTAGGCGGCATTGCTACATACTATATGTTTGCTAGCTATCAAGAAATGATTGGCAAAATCTTTGGTAGTTATATTGAATTTCAATGGATTCCGTCTAGTAGAATTTTACGTGTACTGCAAAGGCCTTTTACAGAAGGTGAAACATTATTGTTAAGATGTCAAAACTATCGTCCTGATTTTGCCATAATTGAAGACATCTATGCTAAACAATGGATTAAAGATTACACACTTGCTAACTGTAAAATTATGCTAGGAGAAGCACGTAGTAAGTTTGCTAGCATTGCTGGACCTCAAGGCGGCGGTAGTTTAAACGGCGGCGAACTAAAATCAGACGGCAAAGCTGAAATAGAAAGATTAGACAAAGAATTAGAAACTCTAGTGTCAGGTGGCACAGGATATACATTCTTGATAGGTTAACAATGAAAGTTTACGAAATTATCACTGAGGTTCGACAGCCAAAACCTAGCAAGCGACAAGCACAGTCTAGTAAAGGTTTAAACATTTACGGTGACGCAGAACGTGCTAACAGTGACTATGTGGCATTTAAACTTGGCCAAGCAATGGCAGGTACTGACGGAAAAAACAAACCTGAGATCGATGGAAAAAGCTGGTTTGGTAAAAAGAAAACAATACATCCCTACACAGAAATTGAACAAGAAATGTTTAAACAGGCAGCAAAGGCAGTTGGAGCTGACTATGAAGATTTAAACAAAGGCGATATGCGTAGTCTTGAACTAGAGACTACCAATACTGTTAGCCCAGTTGCGAAGCCCAAACGCAACAAATATGGCGTCTAAATCTCTTGACATTGTAATACAATCTACATAAAATATAGTATCACTGAGGAGATACTATGATTATAGGGTTCGTTGGATTTATTGGTTCCGGCAAAGACACTGCCGCAGACTATCTAGTTAACTTTCACGGTTTTAGACGAGATAGTTTTGCTAACACACTAAAAGACGCAGTTAGCGCAGTATTTGGTTGGGATAGAACTCTACTAGAAGGACGAACCAAAGAAGCTCGAGAATGGCGAGAGCAAGTTGATCCTTGGTGGGCTGAACGCCTAAATATGCCTAACTTAACACCCCGCTGGATCTTGCAATACTGGGGCACTGAAGTTTGCCGTAACGGCTTCCACGATGATATTTGGATTGCTAGCTTAGAAAACAAAATGCGAAAAACCAATGATGATATTGTCATCAGTGACGTTCGCTTTCCTAATGAAATTAAAGCTATCCATAATGCTGGAGGTAAAGTTGTACGTATAGTTCGTGGCCCAGACCCGGACTGGTATCAAGATGCTTACAATATGAACTGTGGTCCTACAAATATGAGCTGGGCTATTAGCAAGGCACGTATGGAAGCTCTAAAGATTCACTCGAGCGAAACGGCTTGGATTGGCAAAGGCATTGACCTAGAAGTTGATAATAACGGTACTATTGACGACCTGTTTAGCCAACTTAGAAATCTGGTCGCAGACCCCCATGACGCCACTGAACGCCCTCTTTATGTAGGACTCGCTGACAGTTTGCACACACTGTCTTAAGATTACTAAACTTAGTATTGTTTAAATTTCCGTCAACACAGAAAACATTAAACTGTTCTCTGTGTTTACTTTTAAATCCACACTTCTCACACTCTAATTTGGGACGGTAACCGTCCTGATACCATTTAGGTAAGCCGGCACCAATGCCGCCTTTAAGGCATACCTCACATTTTTTTCTATAGTAAACTCTACCATTCTTACGGTAGTTTATAGCGGCCGGTCGATGTCCGCAAATGCATAAAGGGCGTGTCATAACGTATTTAGCACACCTTTTCTGCCCCTTTTTGGCCTGTTATTAGCAGCCATTTTTTGAGTCTTTCCAATAAATACTAGTAGAACAAAAACCTTAGGAGATTCCAAGATGGCATTAAGTTCACCAGGCGTAGAAGTCAAGGTTATTGACGAATCATTTTATACACCAGCAGCCCCTGGTACAGTACCACTAGTTATTGTAGCCACTGCTGAAAATAAAGCAAACAGCGGAGGTACCGGCACCGCCCCCGGAACACTTAAGGCCAACGCTGGAGAAGTTTATCTTCTAACAAGTCAGAGAGATTTAGGCGATGTGTTTGGCGATCCAGTATTCAAGACTGACGCTAACAACAATCCAATCCATGCTGGCGAACAAAACGAATACGGTCTACAAGCTGCCTATAGCTTGCTAGGCGTAAGTAACAGAGCATTTGTAGTACGTGCAGATGTTGACCTAGCTGCTCTTGATCCAAGAGCTACAGAGCCAGACTCAACTCCAGCTAACGGTACACACTGGCTCGACACACAAATTTCAGCATTTGGTATTTTTGAATGGAATGGTTCTCTTGCTACAGTAGCTGGCGGTCAGAAATTTGTAAACAAGATTCCTCGTGTTATTACTGATTCAACTAAAGTTGATGAAAGCACCGGCGGTCCTATTTCTTCTGCAGGTTCAATTGGCGATTATGCAGTAGTTGCAGTTGATGACGCAAACGCTGATACACCTCAACTAACAACCTTAAACCCAATGACACTATGGTACAGAAGCCGTGGTGTTGCTCCAGGACAAGTTGCGGGGCAATGGGTACAATTAGGCAGCGAAGACTGGTTCAAGAGCTGGCCAGCGGTTGCTAGTTCAACTACTGTTGGTGTACTAACTAGTATTGCATTTACTATTAACGGTGAAGAAGTAAACACTGGTACTAGTTTAACTGCTTGCGTTTCTAACATTAACAATGCTAACATCACTGGAGTGTTTGCAGCCGCGGTTAATAACAAGTTAGAACTATACGCATTGCCAACAGCTAACGGTGGTGCTGGTACTATTACTATTGGTGAAGTTACTGGCGGTGATGATGCACTTCCATTACTAAGAATGACTGCTGGTACTTACTATTCTCCAGCATTTGCATATGATGTACATACAAAAGTTCCTAAGTGGAAGCGCACTGGTGTTGGCCAAATCAATCGTCCTACTGGATCTGTATGGATTAAGACAACAGAGCCTAACTTAGGTTCTCGCTGGAGAGTCAAGCGTTGGAACGAAACTACCCTATCTTGGGAAAGAGTTGATGCTCCATTATACGCTAACGGACACGAAGCAATTTACGGATTAGACAAGATTGGCGGTGGCGCAAATCTAGCAATTGGTCAATTGTACACTCAATATAACCCTGCTGAGGGCGACGCATTGGGCCAATGGAAAATCTGGCGCAGATCAGGAGCAAGCTCTGCTACTGTGATTAAATCTGCAAGGATTATTGAACAGGTAAATGATACAAGTTACACGCTTTCTATTAGAGAAAGTTCTGCAGGTTCATTAGACCTAAGCGATCCAATTACAGTTAGTTGGACAGCTAACGGCGACCAAGCTGACGCTGAACTAATGGCCGCTGCAATCAACGAAGCTGGATTTGAAAATATTGAAGCAGAAGTTGATAGTCAGAATAGAGTTGTTATAACTCACAAAGCTGGCGGTGAAATTAGAATTGAAGCTACAGTTGCTAACGCAATGAATGAATACGGATTTGCTGCCTACGATTATGAACCAAGTTCTGGAACATATAGACAGGGAACTGAATATTTGTTAGCCGATCCAACCGATACTAACGGTACTAAGTTTATTGCTAGTAACTGGGTTCCATTAGTTTATGCAGCCGCAAATGACGCACCTGCTAGAATCCCAACAGAAGGTCAATTATGGTACAGTTCAGTAGTTGACGAAATTGATATCATGATTCATGACGGTTCTACTTGGGTAGGATATAAGTCTGCATCAAGTCCTTACTATGCAAACAATACTGATCCTAATGGTCCTATTGTTAGTGCTACTGCTCCTGAGAAGCAAAGCAACGGTAACGACCTTGTAACAGGCGACCTATGGATTAGCACAGCTGATATGGAGAATTTCCCTCAGATTTATAAATTTAACTTTGAGTTAGAAAATCTACCAGTGGCAAAACGTTGGATCTTATTAGATAAAACAGATCAAAGCACTGAAGAAGGTGTACTGTTTGCCGATGCTCGTTATAACACATCTGGTGCTAACAGCAACGAGGCAGGTCTAATTGTTGATTTATTAACTAGTGACTACTTAGATCCAGATGCTCCAGATCCAGCACTATATCCAGAAGGGATGTTACTATGGAATCTACGTCGCAGTGGTTACAATGTAAAATCATTCCGTAGAGACTATATCGATGTGAACGAAGACAACATTCGTTTCGATCCAGGTGCTACAGGTGGTCAATCAATGGCTAACTACTATCCACATCGTTGGGTAACAATCAGTGGCAACCAAGATGATGGTTCTGGTAGCTTTGGTCGTAAGGCACAACGTAAAGTTGTTGTTCAAGCCCTACAAGCAACTGCTAACAGCAATCAACAGATTCGTGACGAAGACGGACGTATTTTCAACCTAATTGCTTGCCCGGGGTATCCTGAGCTAATTGGCGAAATGGTTAATTTAAACTACGATCGTGGTTTAACCGCATTTGTTGTTGGTGATACCCCTGCACGTTTAACTCCAGACGCTACTAGCTTACTACGTTGGGGTAATAACGAACTTGGTGCATTAGAAGACAACGATATCGGTGCAGCCAGCTTTGACGAATACATGGCAATGTTCTATCCTTGGGGATTTACAAGCGACAACTTTGGTAATAATGTTGTTGTTCCGCCAAGTCATATGATTTTAAGAGTACTAGCTCTAAACGACCAAGTGGCATATCCTTGGTTTGCACCAGCTGGTGTACGCCGTGGTGGTATTACTAATGCTACAGCCGTTGGTTATGTTAACGGTGAAGGTGAATTTAGATCAGTGGCACTTAATACTGGACAACGTGATACATTGTACGATACAAAAGTTAACCCAATCACATTCTTTACAGGAACTGGTTTGGTAAACTACGGTCAGAAGACTCGTGCTCGTGCAGCCAGTGCGTTAGATCGTATTAACGTGGCAAGATTAGTGATCTACTTACGTAGACAACTAGCAGTTCTTGCAAAACCATACATTTTTGAACCAAACGATAAGATTACTAGAGATGAGATTAAGGCTGCGGTCGAAGCTCTTCTATTAGAACTCGTTGGTCTACGTGCTCTTTATGATTATCTAGTAGTTTGCGACGAGTCTAACAATACTCCAAGCAGAATCGATCGTAACGAGTTATGGATTGATATCGCTATTGAACCAGTGAAGGCTGTGGAATTCATTTACATTCCACTACGTTTAAAGAACACTGGCGAAATCGCTGGCCTATAATTAGAGGAGCTAAAAATGGCAATCGCAAGTTTAACAAGATTTACAGTACCCCTAGCTAGCGACCAATCCGCTAGCGCACAGGGTATGTTGATGCCGAAGCTCAAGTATCGCTTCCGCGTGATGTTTGAAAACTTTGGAGTTTCAACTCCTACAACAGAACTAACAAAGCAGGTTATTACTGCTGTTCGTCCTAACCTACAGTTTGCAAACCAAGTAATTGAAGTTTACAACAGTAAAATCAATTACGCTGGTAAGCATACTTGGCAAACAATGTCCGTCAGTTTACGTGACGATGTTACTGGTCAAGTAAGCAAACTAGTTGGCGAGCAAATGCAGAAGCAATTTGACTTCTTTGAACAAGCTAGTGCAGCCAGTGCAATCGACTACAAATTTACAATGAGAATTGAAATTTTAGACGGTGGCAATGGTACAAGCACACCTAACGTTTTAGAAACTTGGGAATGTTACGGCTGCTATGTAACTGCCGTGAACTATCAAAACCTAAGCTATGCTGAACAAGGTCCTGTTCAAATTGACCTAACCATTCAACCAGACAACTGTCTACAAAAACCAGACGGTGCTGGCGTTGGTGGTGTTGTACCAAGAACAATTGGTACAAACGCTACTGGTCCTGGCGTTTAAACAAAATAAAAAGCGGCTTAGGCCGCTTTTTTTTGACTAGTATATAATATACTCAGTTTATACCGAGTATAAATAATATTATGTCCAGTTATGCTAATAGACATTTTACCAACGACGGAGATGTAACCCTTCGCGATTATAGACACGCGGCTCGAGCATTTGCAGATGGAAACTTTGCATTGGCTCCGAGATTAAAATTTCAACATCATGTAGTTTTTAGCACACTAGGCGGATCGAATCAACAACTTAGTCTATTAGCAAGAACTGCCGACACACCTAAATTTGCTGTAACAACAGAAGTTGCTAACCAATATAACAAGAAAAATGTTATAATGACAGGTATTACTTATACCCCTATAACATTTAAATTATATGACGATAATTCTGGTGTAGCTAGAAAACTTTGGGAAGGGTATTATGCCTATACCTTTGGAGACCACGGCGCTGCCAAAGCAGGTCTTTATTTTAAATCTTTAGGTGCTCCAATGACGTCATATGGTTTAGAAAATCAACCTATTGTTCCTTTTCTAAATTATGTCAAGGTCCATACTTTTGCTAAACGAGGATGGTCTGGTTATACTCTGGTTAATCCTATTATTGTAGGGTGGTCTAGCGATACATTTGACTGGACTAGTTCAAATCCTGCTGAACATACTTTAACCATTGCCTATGATGCAGTTACTTTTGACTCTGGTTCTGCAGGACCAGGTAGTCCCCCAAATTTTGCATCTGGCAGTTACGATCTAACACCTAGTCCTTTACAAACACCTAGTCGTGGCCGATCACCAGCACCGGGCGTTCAAAACGGTGTACTAAATGGCGTAGAGCAAGTGTTCAATAATGTAGAAAGAAAAACAGATCCGTCTAGTGCATTTAAGAGTCCTTATTCTGCCGCAGTGGCAAATCCAGAAGCTATTGCTCAGTATAACAATACACAAACATTGACTAGACAAGGTCGTCCTAACGAAACTCGAAATTTAGCAATTAGCAATCAAGAAAATGCACGACCTGCATCATCGGGGTTAGGAAATTTAAGTTTTCCTGTTTATGACAAGGACAACGAAGGCACTCGTGCAGTACAACGAAAACTAACATAACATGGCCATAGATCGAAATACTAATCTTCCGGAGTCTGAAAGACCCAATAGTAGCAGTGACGAAGTTCGAAACTTTTTCGATAAATTCTTCTTACATCAAATAACTTTTCCCAGCAATCAAATAGATGCTGTATTAGGTTACTTTATGAAAAGAGGATTTGATGAAATTTCTGCAAGAAGTACAGCTATTGTGATGTTAAATCAAGCAAGATTAGAAAATGTAAATCCCTTTCAATTACTAGACACGTTAAAGGGTCTAAGTGATGTACAATTAAGCCAAGTAGTTACAGAAGTGCTCAACGTTTATAGAGATAAAAGATCTGTATTAGGGTTTAAACTAACAGTGTTAGAAGAAACCTTAGAAAGTAGAAATATTGTACAATGAGTCGTAGATTTGCACAAGGAAAATATCAGATCAAGAACCCCGACAAATATATAGGTAAAGGAAACCCTACCTATAGAAGCAGTTGGGAATACAGTTTTATGAATTTTTGTGACAACGATCCAAGAATTCTCAAATGGGCTAGTGAAGCCGTAAAGATTCCTTACAAAGATCCGTTTACTGGTCGAGGCACTATATATGTGCCTGATTTTTTCATACAGTACGCTGATAAAAACGGACAAATGCAAGTAGAGCTAATAGAAGTTAAGCCTCAAAATCAAACACTTAAAGAAAAAGTAGGTCGTAATAAAAACAACCAATTACAATGGGCAAAGAATCAGGTAAAGTGGAGAGCGGCCTACGAATGGTGTGCAAGACAAGGTATTAAATTTCGAGTTTTAAACGAACAAGACTTATTCCACCAAGGCGGAAGGAGATAAGTAATATTATGAAAAAACTTGAAGAAATTTTAAATTTACCCGAATCTAAAAAAGTCATTAAGAAAGCTGAAAAAGAACAGGCTAAGGAAGTTGCACAACCTTTACTACGTGATATCAGCGAATTTGATAAAATTAGTGCGGCATTGCCACAAGTTAAAGGCTTAGGCGATATCAGCGATAGCGAATTTGACGAACTTGCAAAAAGAGCTACAGATGCCTATGACGATCTTATGGACTTAGGTATGAACGTTGAAGCTAGATATAGCGGGCGCATTTTTGAAGTAGCGGGCGGAATGCTTAAAAATGCAATTGATGCAAAAGCAGCCAAAATTGACAAGAAATTAAAAATGATCGAGCTACAGTTAAAGAAACAAAAGCTAGATCAAGACAATAGTGACGTTGATCGATCTATAGACGTGTCCGGTTCCGGAGTTATTGTTACTGATAGAAATAGTTTGATTGAAAAACTAAAGAATTTGAAATAAATATAACATCGGGATTTATTTTATGAAATCATTTAAAGACTACTTAGTAGAAAGCGTAGAAGCTAAAAAATACGAATTTAAGATTAAAATTGCAGGCGTTTTACCTGAGCATTGTGAAGATGTTATGGAAAATGCGCTGAAGAAGTACGACGTGGCAAAATTTGTCAAAGCAAAGACAGTGCCAATTCAAACCAAAGTTCCTGATTTTCCTACAATGGAAAATGTTGAAGTAACTGTGTTTGATGTAGAATTAAACTATCCAACAACTAGTCAAGTACTATCTAGTTATATGGCAGAGCAGACAGGTATTCCTGCTGATCGTATTCGTGTTCGTAGTCCTTTAGAAGAAGCAGAAATTGAATTAAATTCTACCACAACTAATGAAGAAACCAAAGACGGAAAACCTTTAATCGGACAATGTGATCCTCCACCTAGCAATAACCAAAAATTAGCTGGAGACAAATATGTTGCAAGTTTCTTAAAAGAGTTATCTAAAACTCGAAAAGAACCTGAACAGTACAAAGGTGTTAATGACAGCATTTTAGCTAAAAAAGCACCTAAAGAAAAAGCCGCTGAGCTTGCTAAAGCTTCACCTGCTAAAAGCCCAATAAGCGGCAAAGGAAAAACAAAATGAATTTTCAAGAACTAATGCAAAGAATGTACGAGCTAGATCAGCCCGTAATTGAAGAACCAAACGAAGGAAATCTTTTCACAGGTAATCTAGCCAAAGCCCGTGCTGACGGCAAAGATCAAGCCGACCTTGACGGTGACGGCGACATGGAAAAAGTTCACGAAGATGATATTGAAGAATGTGGAATGGATATGGGTCCAATGTCCTCAATGAAGCAGCCTGACAATGTTAGTATGAACGTTAGTATGAACGGTTCAGGTGCTGGCGGTATTCGCGACCTCTTAGACATTCTAAGAAACATTGATGACACCTCCGGCGGTGACGATTTAGGCGCACTAATTGGAAAAATGGACGATCCTGGAATGGAAAAGCCAATGGATATGAAAAAACCTGTGATTGTAGGCGATAACATTCCGGTTGATGAGTTTGCCAACGAGCCAGACGAAATGTATGCTCCAGCATCTGCGGCTACTCCTACTGGGGACGATTTACATAGCAAGGGCGCCGAGTTTCCAAAAGTTAATGGCGGCGGTAATCCAATGACTATGGAAGGTCTAATTCAAAAGCTAGACAGTCTATATCAAGATGTAAAAAATAGATAAGATTTACCCATGCTAGCTCAAAGCAGGCTATAAGCCTGCTTTTTTATTGTAAATACATTATGCCAAGTAAATCATTAGATGGTGTCTTAACCAAAAAGGCACATACCAAAGAAACGTTTACTGAAACACATATTCAGGATCTAGTCGCTTGTTCAGCAGACGACGGGTATCACTATTTTGTAGAAAAGTTTTTTTACATTCAGCACCCTGTTCGCGGAAAAATGTTATTTGAACCTTTTGACTATCAAAGAAGGTTGTTAGATGCATATCACGGGCATAGATTTAATATTAATATGTTACCTCGTCAGATGGGCAAGACCACCTGTGCTGCCGGATATCTACTTTGGTATGCAATGTTCCACCCTGACCAAACAATTTTGATCAGCGCACACAAATATACTGGCTCACAAGAAATTATGCAACGTATACGATATGCATATGAATTATGCCCTGATCACATACGTTCAGGTGTGGTAAATTATAACAAAGGGAGTATAGAATTTGATAACGGCTCAAGAATTGTTTCTACAACTACTACTGGCAATACAGGTCGCGGTATGTCTATATCCTTACTATACTGTGACGAGTTTGCATTCGTTCCTCCAAACATTGCCGATGAATTCTGGACCTCAATCTCACCTACACTAGCAACTGGTGGTAAGGCAATTATTACTTCAACGCCTAACTCAGACGAAGACACATTTGCTATTATCTGGAAAGAAGCCAACAAAAAATTTGACGAGTTTGGTAATGAGAGAGATGTAGGTGTAAATGGATTTTTTCCATTTACCTGTCATTGGAGTGAACATCCAGATCGTAACGAAGAATGGGCAACACTTGAAAGAGGGCGTATCGGTGAAGAACGTTTCCGTCGAGAGTATAACTGCGAATTCTTGATCTACGATGAAACACTGATTAGTAGCATTTACCTTGCAGGTATGGAAGGTAAAAACCCTGTTATGAACATGGGACAAGTTAGGTGGTATAAAGAACCTAGCAAAGATTTTATCTATGCACTTAGTCTAGATCCTGCACTAGGAACTGGTGGTAACTCAGCTGGTATACAAGTATTTGAGTTACCTACATTTGAACAAGTTGCAGAATGGCACCATAATCTAACTCCGATACAAGGACAGATTAGAGTAGTTAAAGAAATATTACATTACATATCAGAAACAATAGGGTCAGAAAATAACGGAAATATCTATTGGTCTTTAGAAAATAATACGGTGGGTGAAGCAGGACTTGTTTGCATTAAAGACATAGGAGAAGATCAATTTCCGGGTCTATTAGTCAGCGAACCTATACGTAAAGGTCACGTAAGAAAATTTAGAAAAGGATTTAATACTACGCACAAAGCTAAAATATCAGCAGCCGCTAGATTAAAATATCTAATCGAATCTGGTAAAATGAAAATTCATAGCAAGCCACTGATTAGCGAACTAAAAGCATTTATTGCTCAGGGTATAAGTTTTAAAGCAAAAGTTGGCGAAGAAGACGACTTAGTTAGTGCATTGTTATTAATCGTAAGAATGAGCCAAGTTCTGGCAGATTGGGACAGTAGAGTGTTTGATTCTTTTAGCACAGCAGACGGTATGGAAGACGAAGATTTTGAACTGCCTATGCCAATATTTGTTTCGTCAACGCTAGGATAAATATTGTATGATTGAATTTGAGGATTTTATACCTCTAGAAATTCAGGACCAATTAGAGAAAGCTATAACTAGTCCTAATTTTCCTTGGTATATGACTTCAACAATTGATGATAGATATCTTGGTAACAATGATTTATATGTGTTTAATCAAGGTATAAATCCTCAACAATTTAGTCATAATTTAGTGATTAATTTTAGACCAAGTAGCGATTATACGGATTTGATGAATCCTATACTTGATAGTGTGGTTGAAAAATTAAGGTGTAAGATAGAAGTTGAAAGAGTCAAAGTTAATTTATTGTTAAAAAACTCAGACAGCACACATCATATACCGCACGTCGATGTAGAAGTTGAAGATTGTAAGAATATTAAATCGTTGATTTATTATGTCAATGATTCAGATGGAGATACTTATTTTTTTAAGGAGACAGCGCCAAGACGCAACGAAGTAGCAACAGTTATAAAACAGATTACACCAAAGAAAGGTAAAGCTGTTATTTTTGATGTTGATAACTTTCACGCTAGCTCTAGTCCTGTATCCGCTAATTATAGAATTGTATTGAACATTGTTTTTAAAATATTAGAATAAAATGGAAAAAAATTTAGAACCTATTGCAAAAGAATTGTTTGGAAAGATCCGTACACAATTTCCAAAAATTCAACTCGGAGATGCAAACAGTGAAGTAACTGATCGTCCAGAGGATGCTAGATTTTTTAAATTTGATTTTGATAAAAACGGAGTCAACCTTGGAACAGTTAATATCGATATCTCCGAGGACGATGGTCTAGTAGTTATTTTTAGTAATGATATCAGCACTGGGAAGTCAACTGGTACAAAGAATAGCTGGTTTAACTTTCTTAAAGAGTTGAGAGAATTTGCCAAGCAAAACATGATGAATTTCTCTATTAGAGACACTACTAAAACTAATTTAGATAAACGAGATTACGAATATCTTTCGAAAAAGAACGGAGAAGTTGCTATGTCAGAGAGCAAGTTATGGGGAACTAGTAAAACTAGTTTCCAAGAGTTTGGCGAAGCCAAATTAATCGTTAAACATTCAAAGCCAGTGAATTATGATTTACCTGCAGGCCGAACAATGCACATTGAAAACATCTATGTGGAAAACAGCCAAGGTGAACGATTCCGTTATCCTTTTAAACACCTCAATGGTGCTAGAGCACTAGCAACACACGTGGCTCACGGCGGAACAAGTTATGACTCAATTGGCCAACATATTATTGGTCTAAGTGAAGAACTTAATAAACTACGTATGTTCAAAGGTTATGTTGATCGCAATCCAGTGGTTAGTGAAGCAATGGGTCCTATCAACAACAAAGTATACGAAAGAATTGATCAAGTTAAAAAAGAAATTCATAGTTTACAGAATCCTTCTTACTACAAAACATTTGCAGAATCTTTTACTGATGCAGAAGAACAAATGATTCCTGAAGAAATAGTAAACGATTGGATTGATCGTTTAACTATTCGCACTTTTAACGAAGAATTAAAAAATGTATTTCCTTACATTTATAAGCTAGTAGGGGAGAATGTTGCTCCAATTAAAGAACTAACACCAGATGACTTAATTGATGAAACGGCAGATTCAGTACAGTATGATCCAGTAAAAGAAATAGAAGAACTTCAAAATTTTGAATCTTATATTGACAGACTTGTTAAAGAAGATAACGATATTTTCAATACTGATTCTGAAGCACAGAGTGTTGCTTTACAAAAATTGAATCAGCTAATGGCACAAGAATTACCGGGTGGTGCTGATGGAACTAACGCCATTCAAAGTCTTAAAGGTATAATTGATGATCCAGAGTTAGAACAAGCTCTAAAGGTTGTATCATCTTTAAATCCAGAAAGTGATTTGCGTGATATTATCAAACAATACCTTGAAAAGAAAGATGAAGAAAACGGAAGTGACATTGCTAGTAAGATAACTTTTGATAGCGCAGCCGCTGCCCCGACACCCGAACCTGCGGCACCGGCCCCAACACCCGAACCAGCAGCAGCTCCTGCTCCTGCTCCTGTTGCAGAACGTTTTGCTAGAGCTGTAATGAAAGCTACTCAAGCAGGTATGCAATTAGAAGATACTTTTGATCTTGGTGGTCGATCTTTTACTCTTAGAGATGCTATTGAACGTGCCGGCTTAGATGTAAATCAATTTTTTGAAAGTGCATCTAGCAAGCAAACTGAAGAGGTAGTTGAATTTATCAAATCAATGTTTGATGAAAACACTGGACAATTTCCAAAAGGAAAAGAGGGTGTTAAGATTGCAGTTGAAAAAGAATTTGGCGACTCTGCTGGACAATTAGTTGATCAAGTAATGAATGAACTAGATCAAGTATTTGAATCAAATCGATTACGTCAACTTGCAGGTCTCGATGAACAAGCCCTAATGATGGATCCTCAAGCTATGATGCAACAGCAAATGGCTAATATGATGAAAAATCCTGCGTTTCAAAAGTTAGACCCAAATACAATGATGCAACAACAGCAACAACGTATGCAACAAATGAAACAGCAAAATAAACAAGCACAAGCCAATATGAAACCAGGTCAGGACTCCTACACTGTTAATGGAAAACCTGTATCAAAGGCAGAGTACGATGCATTTATGGCTAAGAATCCGCAATTGGCACAAAATATGCAGAACCCAGCAAACGTTGTTAAAGGCAATCCAGATTTAGCAAGAATTAAGAAAATGGCCGGAATGCCTACAGACGACGATTGGTAAAATAAATCATATTTAGGCAAGAAATCTTCTTGCAAACATAAATAAAAACGCATACAATACAACGTATGCGTTTTTTGTTTAGTAGGTTCTAAACAAATAAAGGCAAATATAAAAGGCTATAAATTATCTTATTAGGAGGCTCATATTATGGCATCATTAGCAGAAATTCGCGCAAAGTTAAAAGAACAAGAAACTCGTTCAAGCAACGACGGTAACAGAACAGGCGGTGATAATTCAATTTACCCGTTCTGGAACTTAAAGGAAGGTAGTGAATCAACAGTCCGTTTTCTTCCTGACGGAAATCCCGACAACACATTTTTCTGGGTAGAACGTGCAATGATTAAATTGCCTTTTGCCGGAATCAAAGGTTCAACTGATTCTAAACAAGTAACAGTTAATGTTCCTTGTATGGAAATGTACGGCGAATCTTGCCCTATCCTTAATGAAGTTCGCGGTTGGTTCAAAGATCCTAGTCTTGAAGATCAAGGTCGCAAGTATTGGAAAAAGCGTTCATACATTTTCCAAGGTTTTGTTGTTGAAGACGGTCTCAAAGAACAGGAACGTCCTGAAAACCCAATTCGCCGATTCATTATTGGTCCTCAAATTTTCCAATTGATCCGCGGTGCATTACTTGATCCAGAAATGGACGATTTGCCAACTGACGCAGTCAATGGCGTTGACTTCAAACTTATTAAAACAAGCAAAGGTGGATATGCTGACTACTCTACTTCAAAGTGGAGCCGTCGTACTCGTCCTCTTGACGATACAGAAGCATCTGCTTTGGAAAAGCACGGTCTTTTTGATCTCAAAGATTACTTGCCCAAGAAGCCAACAGAAGTTGAAATTAAAGTAATCAAAGAAATGTTTGAAGCCTCAGTTGATGGCGAACCATTTGATATGGAACGTTGGGGTCAATATTTCAAACCAGCAGGCATGAGCTCTGCAACTGGCGATCCTAATGTTGCCAAGTCTGCTCCTAAGGCTGTAGTTGCTGAAGATCCTCCATTTGACGCTGACGAAGAGCCAGCACCACGTGCTAGTCAACCAAAGCAAGAATCAGCACCAGCTGCCTCAGGAGGTGGTCGTGCAGAAGATATTCTTGCAATGATTCGTAATCGTAACAAGCAATAATAAACACGGCTCGGGCCACTAAGACATAGTTCTTACGCCCGAGTTCTCTTCACCTAAGGAAAAGAATATGGCAACAAAGGCATTTGATTTATCAAAATTTAGAAAAACCCTAACTAAGAGCATCGATGGGTTAGGTGTTGGCTTTAATGACCCCACTGATTGGGTTAGTACTGGCAACTATGCTCTAAACTACTTGATTAGTGGTGATTTCCACAAAGGTGTACCTCTAGGTAAGGTCACTGTGTTTGCTGGAGAGTCTGGCGCAGGCAAAAGTTACATTTGTTCCGGTAACCTTATTCGTCACGCACAAGAGCAAGGCATTTATGTTGTTCTAGTTGACAGTGAAAACGCTCTTGATCAGAAATGGCTTGAAGCACTTGGCGTTGATACAAGCGAAGATAAACTTCTTAAACTCAACATGGCAATGATTGACGATGTTGCTAAAACTATTAACGAGTTTATGAAAGAATACAAGGCAATGGAAGAACGCCCTAAGGTGTTGTTTGTCATTGACAGCCTTGGTATGTTGTTGACTCCAACAGATGTTAATCAATTTGAAGCAGGCGACCTAAAAGGTGATATGGGCCGTAAGCCTAAAGCTCTAACAGCACTAGTTCGCAACTGTGTTAATATGTTTGGTAATGCAAACGTAGGTCTAGTTGCCACTAATCACACATACGCAAGCCAAGATATGTTTGATCCTGATGATAAAATTTCAGGTGGACAAGGTTTCATCTATGCAAGTAGTATTGTTGTAGCTATGAAGAAACTTAAACTCAAAGAAGATGACGATGGCAACAAGATCAGTGAAGTACGTGGTATTCGCGCAGCCTGCAAAGTTATGAAGACTCGTTATGCTAAGCCATTTGAAAGTGTACAGGTTAAGATTCCTTATGAAACAGGTATGAATCCTTACAGCGGCCTTGTTGATTTGTTTGAAGCTAAGGGTTTCCTACAAAAAGATGGCAATCGACTTAAATACTCCGGATCGGAAGAAATTAAACTCTATAGAAAAGAGTGGGAACGTAATGAAGAAGGTGCATTGGATAAAGTTATGATAGACTTTGCTAAGAATCCTAATGTACAATCTAATATCGATCTTGAAACTGGGGAAATTTTAGAACATGAATGAGAATCAAATTGGTGATATCTGGTTATTGTTTAAAGAATACGTAGATAAGAAAAACTTAGATGTTTTAGCTGAACGTTACGTAGATCTTTTAGCTGACCACGGAATTAGCGATAAGATTATGGCTTCGGCTAGCGGGTTTGACGAAGATTTAGACAATGCTATTGACTTTTATCTTGATCAAGATTCAGAGGAAGCTGAAGATGAGGAAGATAATTGGGATTACGACGAGGATGAAGACTAATCTATGAGTTGGTATTCAAAAGTATCGAAAGATATTTCTTACATTCCAGATGCTATTGCATTCTACGAAGCCGAATTACAGGCAGCGAAAGTAGATGCCCGTATAGCGGGAAATATAGAAAAGGCTGCTGCTAGTATGCCTGGTATTGTGGAGGTAAGATTTAGTCAACTTCAAGAAATTGAGGCAATCTTAGAATATTTGAATATTGAATTACGTAGACTTAAGAGTCAACATTTTCGAAAGTACTTAGAAAACTATCAAAGGGCGTTGTCTTCGAGAGATTGTGAAAAATTTGTCGAAGGCGAGTCCGATGTAGTTGACTTTGAGAAGATTATCAATGAATTTGCTCTATTAAGAAACAAATGGTTAGGAATTACAAAGGCGCTGGATCAAAAACAGTGGCAACTAACTAATATTGTTAAACTTAGAGTGGCTGGTATGGAAGATGCTACACTATAGTTCTGCTTCTCACCACAGGCGATTTGTCACAGTGTAATTTTGTAACAAAGAATACAAGAGTAAGGCGGGAATCCTCGCCTTTTTCACCAAAGAAATCTTGAGCGGCGTGATGTAAGTGGCTGTCAAAGGTAATTAGACGATTGTATACGTTAGAAACTTTAATAGTTTCATCGTAAAGTGCAGAATCCTGTACTCTAATATGATCAACTTGTTCTTTTGTAGCACGACCTAGATAAAACTCAGTTTTTGCTTTGTTAACTGGGATTAAATCGGTAAAGTTGACATTATTTTTTCGTTTGTAAATGGAAGTTCCACCGGAAAGGTTAGCATTTGGAGTTAGATATACAATACCGGTCATACGGCAAGACCCATCGTCGTGAATCCAACCGGCTCCCTTGGAAGAATCTATAAGTTGGAAGCAACAATCAATTTGATATTCAACTTTTTCGTAGTCAAAATTATAAAACAGACTAAAATATCGTCTTGCTACGTGGTCTGTAAATGCTACATTTAGTTCGTGAAGTCTATGTGTACGTAATCCAGGCCAACGACCTTTTTCATCTGGAAAATATTCCAAAGATAAAGCCCATTCTCTTATGCTATCTGGGTCTTCAAAAAAGTTATCAAGTACAGTGACTGGAATTATTTGCATACATTTCTCCTCGAATATTTATCGTAGAAAAAACTTGACAAAAAAATAAAATAGTGTACAATATAGTTATGAATACTGCTGACTCTTTACTACTTGATATCACAAAAATTGGCTCAGAGCCGTTGAGTAAAAATATTCCGCCAAGAGATAGAAAAATTTTACTCAGCTTGTCTAGACAAATTATGTCTAACCACTTTTTGACCGAATCACAAGGAAAATTACTGGTTAAGATTTTCAAAGAAAATGAAAATCATCTAAATTTTTCAAAAGTTGATTGGGAAATGATTCATAACAATCCTCTATGGAGTCAATCATTTCGAGTCATTGAACAATTTAGGAAAATTTACCTTTCAAAAGATCCAGGATCTGCTATTGTAATTTCATTTAACTACAACAAGAGGTTAAGACAAGTAATTTCAGACCTAAGAAAAGTGATAGATGGTGATTTTTTAGCACCCAACGCTAAAGATTTTCATATACAGCTAACTGAAAAAAATATCTATACAGTAGTAAAAACCTTTAAGCCTTTGAAATTTCATATTGATGAAAAAATCTTGTCTTACTACCAAGAAATTGAAGAAATTATAAGTTGTGACCAAAAAATTTATGATATTTTTTCAATCAACAATGAAAAAATTCTCGGGCCACTGACACAAGAAATTGGCAGTGTTTCCAATGACAATTTAATTTTATTGAATGATAGAAGGCTTAGATACCAATATCAAATTTTCCAAAAAAATCCAGAAATTTCACTGAAAAATTCACTGGCTAATCGAGAAAAAACAAGAGTGTGGGTCAACAGCAATACGGTGACGTTACAAGAATTAATTGTGGCTCTAATGGACCTAAAGAGGTTACCAGTGCTAACAATTTTTAACGGTCACGACTCGGATGAATCTCTAAAAAATCTCAATAATTTAGCAAATTCTCTAAAAAATATTGATCTTAGTAATAACGTCGGTATCTATTTTAGATTTGATAACAACAGCAGTAAGAATCAAGAATTTAATTCTGCCGTGTCTTCATTTGAGTTTAACAAACCATTAAATAACCTCACCGAAGTAGCTGGTATTGCAAACAACAAACTACCAAAATTCGTAGTTTCCAACAACTGGAAGCCTATGAGTGTTATAAGTTTTTCAAACAATTTTAAAAATAATAAAACAAGTTTTTATTGCGATAATGTTGATTTGATAGTATACTATAATCCAAAAGAGCCGTTAGGAGATTTTTGTGCCATCGTGTAAATTAACTATTATCGACGAAGTTAATATTAAGGTTGAAGGACTACCTGTCGAAATTCGACGAAAATTAGCAAATACTTTTAAGTATGAAGATCCTACTGCTCGATACAGACCTGCCTACAAGCTAGGAAGATGGGACGGAAGTGTTACCTTGTTTGGATTAGGAGGCAATGGTTACCTAAGTCAATTACCAAGAGTCTTAGAAGTTTTAGAAAAAAACAATGTTGAAGTTACTGACGTAGTAGATAATCGTCAACCTATTAACCTGTCCTTTCCAGTCATTAAAGAAGACTTCTGGGGAGATCGTTGTTGGCCAGATGGACATAGATTTGCTGGACAGCCTATTCGTTTACGTGATGATCAGGTTGAAGTTATAAACAAATTTTTAGAAAATCCACAATGCTTGCAAGAGATTGCTACAGGATTTGGAAAGACTATTACTACAGCAACATTGTCAAAGTTATGCGAGCCTTATGGCAGAACTATTTGTATCGTACCTAATAAAAGTCTTGTTGAACAGACAGAAGAAGATTTTATCAATTGCGGCTTAGACGTAGGTGTGTACTATGGCGACCGTAAAGAATTAAACAGAACACATACAATCTGTACCTGGCAGAGTCTTAACATCTTAGATAAGAAAACTAAAAATCAGGAAGCAGATCTAATTACACTAGCAGAGTTTCTTGACGGTGTTAAAACAGTTATGGTTGACGAAGTGCATATGGCCAAAGCCACTGTTCTTAAAAATCTACTAACACAAAACTTGTGTAATGCTCCTATTCGCTGGGGACTCACTGGAACAGTACCTAAAGAAGCATTCGAATACGAACAAATATTTGTTAGTATCGGACCTGTAGTTCATCAAGTTGCCGCGCACGAGCTACAAGAAAAGGGAGTGCTATCATCCTGCCACGTTAACATTACTCAACTAGTTGATTTACCAGAATTTAAAAGTTACGCAGAAGAATACAAGTATCTCGTTACAAATGAAGACAGAATGATTTTTATATCAAAGCTAATTCAAGGGATTGCTAACAGTGGCAATACTCTTGTATTAGTTAATAGAATTGATACAGGAAAGTTTTTAGTAAATGAAATTCCAGACTCTGTTTTTATTTCAGGAGAAGTTAAAACTAAAGATAGAAAAGAGGAATATGATGAAGTTAAAACTAGCGATAACAAGATTATTGTGGCGACTTACGGTGTGGCCGCTGTGGGTATTAATATCCCCCGTATTTTTAATCTGGTTATGGTGGAATCCGGAAAGAGCTTTACAAGGGTTATACAAAGCATTGGACGAGGCATTCGAAAAGCAGACGATAAAGACTTCGTACAAATCTGGGACATTACAAGTACCTGTAAGTATGCCAAGAGGCATCTTACACAAAGAAAGAAATTTTACAAGGAGGCCAAGTATCCATTCACAATTGAAAAAATAGATTGGAACTAAGAGCAAATAAAAAAATATGCAGATATTAACATTAGACAATTTAGCATTTGACCTAAATAATCTACCCGAAGAAGTAGATGACAGTATGAGATTTAGCGTACTTGATAACAGTGATGCACAGAATCCAGACTTTTTCTTTCAACCTTTAATATTCCTTGAAAGTTTTAACAGTCCAGCAATGGTATTGAAAATTGGCAGCGATGAAATTATTATGCCCATTGATTGGAGCATTGCTGTAGGGGATAGTAGCAGTGCCTGTGATATTGAAATATTACCATTGACTAGTCTAAACGACAGAGGATTTGAAGCATTTTGTTTTAATCCCTTAAGTGGATTTAGAGTTGAGTTTAAAAAGATTGAAATTGTAAATTTCTATAATGATGTTAAATGGTATTTTCCAAAAATGAAAAATGGACATTTACTAACAGTGCCGTTAAATAAAAATCCTAAACCGCTATGTGCATTTTTTGTAAAAGAAATAAGCCGCCAGAGCGAAATGATTGACTTGAGTAAGATACTATAATGGGAACATTAACTCCTGGTGCAACTTATGTATATGAAAGAAATGGCAGTGAAGTTTATGCCAGAGAAGCTGGATCAACAGAACGAAAATTAATTGGCTACACATATGACGGTGAAGGAGTTTACCAAACTTCAAAAGACATAGAAGATCTATCAAATCATAATTTGTGGATTGAAATTAGGCAGGCAGCAAGAACCAATCCTGCTTTACAAAAAGCATTAGAACGTGCTATAATGATATATCGTTTATCCAAGGACAATCCGTTATGAGTACTGAGGCAGATAAGTTTAAAAACAGTAAACGCCGTCTAAAAGACGAAAATGCTATTAAGAAGCAAATGAAGATTGCCAAAGAGCATAATCATATAAAAGGCGAATTTAATCCAAAAGTAGATCAACCGCACCGTTTTAATAAACACCACGCTATGGATTGCGGTAATCCAGAATGTTACCTCTGCGGTAATCCTCGCAAGACGCACAAAGACAAACTAACAGCACAAGAAAAACGAATGTTTCAAGATCTTGATCAAGTAAGAGATACACGCAGTAACGGACTAATAACAAAGGAAATTGATGAGCGAGAAGATTGAACTTAAAGACAAACTAGCCGCTGTTGATATGAATTACAAAGGCTTGTGGGATGAGATTGACGACACCCAGCGCAAGGCGCTCAAACAAGAATTTTTTATTCTTAATAGATATGTAAGTAATGTTAACTCTAAAGATAGAGAGTTACAAGAACACTTTGTTTTAACAGTTAACGAATTCTTTAACAAGCATTGGAACACGCTACAAAAGCATCCTAAACTATTATGGCAATTGCTTTGTATGTGCGGTCACGAAAGTAAAAAGATATATTTTCATCAATGGCTAGGTTTTAAGAAAAAAGAAGGAACTAACAAGATTGAAAAGTTTTTGTTAGAAATTTATCCTAATAAAAAACAGGATGAAATCTCGTTAATGAGTTCTATGATGACCAAAGATGAAGCCAAGGCTCTAGCAAGAAAACACGGGTTTGAAGATAAACAAATTGCTAAAATGTTTTAACAATGTTAAACTTAAAAGTGAATAAACCAGTATATCAATGTCAATTTTGTAACAATAAGTTTATGCAAGAAAAAACTCTTGCAGTGCATATCTGTGAACAAAAAAGAAGATACTTGGCCAAAGACGATAAGGCTACTGTAATTGGTTATCAAACTTTTAATCGTTTCTTCCAACTAACTCAAAAGTTAGGTCAAAACAAAACCTTTGACGAATTTGCAAAGAGTCCGTACTACAATGCATTCGTCAAGTTTGGCAGTTTTGTCAGCAACGTCAATCCTCTGTATCCTGATAAATTCATTGACTGGATTGTTAGAAGCGGTGTTAAACTGGATCATTGGTGTAGAGACGAGCTTTATGAAAAATACGTTATAGAGCTGATACATACTGAAAGTGTAGAAACAGCATTAGAACGATCTGTTGCACATATGAATACTTGGGCAAAAGAAAACCAAAGTGTATGGAATCATTATTTTAAGTATGTTAGCACAAATAGAGCAATGTTTGATATCAAGGATGGTAAAGTAAGTCCTTGGTTAATTTTAAATTGTAAAACTGGTAAAGAAATGTTAGCTAACTTTAGAGATGATCAGCTTGCGGCTATAAGTACTATTATAGATCCCCAAATTTGGGTTAAGAAGTTTAAAAAACAAACTTTTGATCTTGAATTAGTCAAGCAGGTCGTAAAGGAGGCCACATTATGATTAACCCGTCTGCAAGCGAAGATGTTACAAGTTTAGATATGGAAATTATTGTTAGTGAAGAAGATTCGTCGGTGTATGTAAAACTTTCAGGGTTTGACACAGTTGATGAAGCTGACAAGTATGCAGACTACCTAACAGAAAATCTTCCTCTAATGTTGTTTCAAACAAAGGTTGTACACTGATGGCTGAAAGAAGACTCAAGGACGGCACTATTGTTAGAGAATTAGAAAAACCAAAGATTCTTGAAGTAAAAACAAAGTGCCCTGAGAAGTGGAAACTTGTTGATTTAGAAACAGGTGAAGAGTACATTGGTTGGCACACTGATGGCCCTCGATCCTGGAGAAGAGTGGATGATATAAAAGATGCCTGATATTGATATAGACTTTGCCAACAGAGATGATGCTCTAAAGCACATTCCACATATCTGTGCGGCAATTAAAGATGAAAATAATACTTTTAAAAAGCACAATACTGGCATATATTGTACTTCTATTCCGTACAATCCTGTAAATAATCTAGCTAATATAGATTACAAAGAAGCAGAAGAACGCGGATATCTTAAGATTGATTTCTTAAATGTTAGTATCTATAAAGATGTAAGAGATGAAGAACATCTCAAAATTTTAATGGAGACTGAACCTCTATGGGACCTTTTATTGCAGGACGATTTCAGCAGTTTACTATTTCACGTCAACGGACACGGTTCCATTCTAAGACAAATGAAACCGACGAGCATACTCCAACTAGCGGCCGTTTTGGCTATGATTCGCCCCGCCAAGAGACACTTGATTGGGAAGGATTGGACGACTGTGATGGAGACGATTTGGACAAAGCCCGAGGATGGTGAATACTACTTTAAAAAGGCACACGCTGTAGCATATGCAATGGCAGTAGTAGTACAAATGAATCTTATTTGTGAAAAAATAAGTTACGAATTTACTTAGTTTTAGGAGAGCGTACTAATTGTACGCTTTTTCTTTTTACACGTTTTAATGTTAGATTTAAAAGGTTAACCACTGGACCTAATACTATTCTAACATCCTTGCTATTAAATGTCTTTATTGCATAGCGATATGGTTCAATTTCTTTTCGACAAAATATATTAATTGGAATTTGACGATTAGATTCCCACCACCAAATTTCACCTATTTCTAATAGAGATTGTTTTTCTTGAGGGGTTCTTAACATTGATAGATCGTAGAAACTGGTAACAAATTGATCTTGATTGACCACGATTCCTACATATTCTTCTCCCCCATAATGCAGTACAGAAATAAATGGTAGTTGTTCTTGTATGTTATCTCTTAATTTAGCCATATAAATAGTAACGAGGCTTTTAAACCAAATGCAAAAAATTTCAAGTTATTTATATTCAAATAGAATTTCGGTTAATCTTAATGTGGCATCCTCGCCCCTGGAGTGGAGAATCGTGTATCAACGAACAGTAAAAATTTATAAAGGGTACGATAATACCCTAGAATTCGACATCAAAAACAATGAACAAAAGCGCATAGATCTCAGCGATTTTGATCAGCTCGATCTACACGTAATGGATGTTAATAACACTCCTTTACCGAATAGTCCTTATCAACTAACAGCTAGCTCAACTAAAGGGCTTGCTACTGTTAGCATACCTAAAACTGATCTCGATGATATAACCCCGCAGTTTTTAAAGTATGCATTGACTGCTAGTCAGGAAGCGCAAACTAATCTAATGTACGCTGATACACAGTTTAATGCAATGGGTTCGTTAGAATTGCTGGGCACTATTAATCCTGTAGTAGATACTGCTAGAACATACACTAATTTTACCTATTTACACGATACACAATCGGATGTGATTACTTATTACAGTGACAGTATCGAGGTTGATCCAAGAAATGATTTAGCAATACTGCCAACAAATTTTACAGTAAATTTTTACAATAATGGATTGGCAGCACAAGTTAAAGTTGAAGTCACCAAAGACCTTACTAGTCATACTGCTACCAAATGGCAAACACTAGAAGAGTTTTCAATTGCTGACTCAACTGTTACTTTGGCCAAATCTTATGCCAACAATGCAGACTATGTTTGGTTAAGAATCAGCTATATTCGTAGCACAGGAAACACCGGAAAGTTTGACAAACTAGTAATAATACAGTAAAATTAGTCTATGAATCTAATCATAGACACTGTACATTCTTACCTTCCCGCTAAAAGAAAGACCACTCCCAGCGGCTGGGTCAGCTTTAACGCAGTGTGTTGTCATCATAATGGCACTAGTGCCGACACTAGGCAGCGTGGTGGCATAATGATCAATGAGGGTGTTAGTTATCACTGTTTTAATTGTGGATTTAAAGCCAGCTGGCAACCAGGTAGAAAGTTATCAATTAAGTTTAAAAAATTATTACAGTGGTTGGCAGTTGCAGATGACTTAATTACCAAATGCAGTCTTGAAGCATTGAGAATTGAAGAAAACTCGGACTATCAAAGCCAACGACTAGAAACGCCAGTCTTTATAGATAAAGCTCTACCATTGGGTTCTAGACCTATCGTAGAATATCTAGACAATCCTCCAGAAGAACTAATGCCAGTACTAGAATACTTGCATTCTAGAAATTTATATCTAGAAGATTACAACTTTCATTGGACTGATGAAGAAGGATTTACCAACAGATTAATCATACCTTTTTACTATCAAGGTCGCATAGTGGGTTATACTGCTAGAAAAGTCACTGCCGGCAAGCCCAAGTATATCAGTGAACAGCAACCAGGATATGTGTTTAATCTTGATAGACAAACTGCTGATCGACAATATGTGATTGTGGTAGAAGGACCCATTGACGCTATTGGCGTTGACGGAGTCAGTGTTATGAGTGCAGAAATTAGCGATCAACAGCACAGACTGATCAGTCAATTAGGTCGAGAAGTAATCGTGTTACCAGACAGAGATCAAGCAGGTGCTAGACTGGTTGAACAGGCTTTAGAGTTTGGCTGGAGTGTTAGTTTTCCAGAATGGGCCGAAGGCATCAAAGATGCCAATGACGCACAACAAGTCTATGGTAGATTATCCACGCTGTACAATATTGTCAACAGTCGAGAAAGCAACGGATTAAAGATACAGTTAAGAGCCAAAACTTGGTTCCCTAAAACACAGGATTAGACGTACAATGTTTTTTAAACAACCACAGATTAAGTTTTACAGTTGCTTGCCGGAAGTTCTAGAAAAGTATCCAATTATACCGGCCAAGAAACATAGGTTTGAATGGATGCGATCTAGTGCGCAGGCCTATAAAGAAATTAGTCAACAACAAGGACAAATTCAAAAGGTGTCAGGCACTGTCAAATGCTTTGGCCTGCAGAACATAATGCAAACAGGTTATATTCTGCCCAGTTGGTTTGATATTACTGTTAACACAGGTTCAGACCCTAACAAGTTTGAATTTGCCATTCCTGAAGGCATTGACAGTTATCTCAAAGCTCGAGGATTTGATCGTAGCCTAGTAGGTTGGTTCTCTGGCACAGAATCAGCTCTGACAGTGCCTACACCTACCAACAGCCTTAAAACACTGTTAAAGATCTGCACACCTTGGACCGTGTCAGTGCCCAAAGGTCTACGCTTGTTGTTTATGCCCATACCTTACCCTGACCAACCAGATTTCAGCGCAGTACACGGCATTCTAGAACCCGGAGACTTTTATGACGTCAATGCTATTATACAGATACATCGACGTCCAGGGCAGTTGCATATTCCTGCTGGCACTCCTTTATGTCAAATGATTGTGGTCAGAGACGAAGATCCAGAAGTCAGCATAGAACTGCAAGATCACAATAACAGACAATTAGAAATCGCCAATAGATTTAAAACTGGACATTCTTTTATAACCAAGTACAAATAAGCATATATATTACTACAATGACTACTAGACAAAATGCAGACTACGGATATGATATCCAAAAATTATACTTAGAAATGATGCTGAGCGATGCAGAAACATTTGTGCGTTGCCAATCAATTTTTGATCAGGAACTGTTTGATCGTAAGCTACAAAACACAGCCAAGTTTATCAATGACTATGTGGTAGAACATAATGTGTTGCCCACATATGAAATTGTGTCAGCAGCCACTGGGCAGGAACTAGAAAAACACACAGATCTCAGAGAAGAACACTACGACTGGTTGCTCAAAGACTTTGAAACATTCATACGACACAAAGGACTAGAACGTGCCATTCTAAAGAGTGCGGACCTATTAGAAAAAGGTGAATATGGCCCTGTGGAAGACCTAGTCAAACAGGCTGTGCAAGTGGGTCTAACCAAAGACATGGGCACAGACTACTTTGCTGATCCACGCAGTCGATTGATGAAAATCAAAGACAAAAACGGCCAAATGAAAACAGGTTGGGACACTGTGGACAAGAAACTGTTTGGTGGAATGAACAGAGGTGAGCTTAATATCTTTGCTGGCGGATCGGGTGCAGGTAAGAGTTTGTTCTTGGCTAACCTAGGAGTGAACTGGGCACTACAGGGCTATAATGTGGTTTACCTAACACTGGAACTTTCAGAAGAACTTGTGAGTATGCGTGTGGATTCAATGATCACAGAAATCCCCGCCAGAGACGTTTTCAAGCAGATTGACGAAGTTGAAATGCGTGTCAAGGTCATAGGCAAAAAATCAGGCACTTATCAGGTCAAATATATGCCCTCGGGTAAAACGGCCAATGATGTGCGCAGTTATCTCAAAGAGTATGAAATCAAACTGGGCCGTAAAGTAGACATTCTGCTGGTAGACTACTTGGACTTGCTCATGCCTATCAGCCGCAAGATTTCAGCAGAAAACTTGTTTATCAAGGACAAGTTTGTCAGTGAAGAGCTACGTAACCTAGCAGTGGAAAAGAACTGTGTGCTGGTCACTGCCGCACAGTTGAACCGTGGTGCTGTGGAAGAAGTAGAGTTTGATCATAGCCATATTTCAGGTGGTTTATCAAAGATTCAAACAGCAGACAACGTGTTTGGTATCTTTACATCAAGAGCTATGCGTGAACGTGGCAAGTATCAAATACAGCTAATGAAGACACGTTCATCAAGCGGTGTAGGGCAAAAGATTGACCTGGACTTTGACATTGACACTCTGCGTATCACAGATCCCGGAGAAGAAGGCCAAACTGACACACAGCCTGCAACCAAAGGTTCTAGCATTTTGGCAGGTCTACAGCGCACCAGCACACAAGAACCCTGGGAACGAGCACAGCCCAAACCAGGGCTGGATCCTCTAGCTGGTGTGGCTATTAAAAAGACTCCAGCGCAGGTAGAAAGTTCAAAACTTAGACAGCTGATCAACAATTTGGGCACAGATGACGAAGTGTAATCTAGTTTTAATCTGAAACGAGATAAGTAGTCATATAATGCCGGAAAACATCATGCTCAAAGTAATAAACTGCCTAAACGATCCCCTATTGGACCTAGTCAAAGATGACCCTGTGCGTCCAGCCATACCCACTGCCAGCCGTGTACACGATCACGCAGAAATTCTAGTACTAATAGAAAACGAACGTCCTGCAGCCGTGGTCTGTGTGGCCTATCTAGCTGACGTGCCCACCACAGAAACTGAGCTGGGCTTGCTGGGTGATCGAGTGGCGGCTTTTTACACTATTTGGAGCTATGAAAAAGGCGCAGGCCGCAGATTGATCCAAGCAGCCAAACAGTATGTGAAAGAAACTAGAACCACAATCACACGTTTTGTCACACTGAGTCCCAAGACAGAAATGGCTCGCAGATTCCACCATAACAACGGTGCAGAAACTCTGCAGGAAAACTCAGACACCGTGAACTACGAGTACAAATAGCGCGAAGCGCCAGCGGCCAAAAAAGCTGCGAAGCAGCGAGCGAAGCGAAAAAACGGTTCAAGCCCATAAATACAGTATGTGGGCACGAGATCAAATAGGTCGTATCTTAGATGAATGCTACGAACAGCAGGGTTGGACAATTCCCCCTGCTATACGCGACTATCAGTGCCAAATACTCACACAGCGTCTAGATCGTCCAAACTGGCAACCCCAACCCAGCTACGCAGAACAATACCTGACCATAGCATCAAGATCAGCAGCCTTGGCTCTAGCTGAAACCTGTTGGTTTACCCGTGCTGTATTTCCTGAATTGGGCGAGCGCAAGGGTCTAAACAGTTCATACTATGTGGATATTGGACAGAGTTGCTATGATCGTGTGCTCAAAGAACAGTACAACACAGTGGTAGAACTAATGCGTGATCACTTTGAATTTCTAGCAGAGTGTACATATACTGCTATAAGAATGAACGGTGAGTTCCGTAGTATGTGGGATTAACAGTTAATCCGCCCGCTAGACTAGCGTCTGCGAGCAGGGTCTAAAGACCGGGGAAAAACTAACGTTCCAATATCACAGAGCAAATCCACGCTATCAAGCAGATTACACTGATAAAGATAACAAAACGCTGAAAATCATACTGGCTGTCAGTGGGTGCAGGATAAAAGGTATCTTCAGCCGCACTGTATACATAGTAGCGATCCTGTATTTGAATAACTTCACCGTCTCGTAGCATAGTATATTATATAGCCCGAAATGGGTCTACAGCCCAAAAAAAATTGCCGCGCAAAAATTTTAATATACGGAAAGTTTATCGGTGGCCTGGTGATTTTGCACCACTAAGGCGTTAAGCTGTTGTAAAAATGCCACTAATAATAAAATAGTAAACCCCGACCCCCCACCTTGTGTCACCAACCGGCCAACCACCTCGACCAAAAAAAAATCCCCGAGCCGGGAGCGAATCGGACTCGGGGAAAAGAAACGCTTCCCAGCGTTTCTTAGAGGTTTCGCTAAATACAGTGCCGGGAGCGAATCGGACTTACCTTTCCTATCTAGCAGGGCTACACCTCAGCCCAACCTGTATGCAGTGTTAGGAGCGACGCATACAAGTTACCTCAGCTACAGCACGCCAGTTGCCTGGCATACTCTTCTTCAAGTCTGCTAGCTTGAGTACCATACGGAGACTCAATTCACGCAGTTTCTTCTTGTTGTTGTCAATAAAGTCTATGAGCATTAGCTTGTCTTCTTCTGTGAACTCATAGTCGTCCAGCATACCGCACTCTGAAACTACCTGCTTGATACGCAAGACTTTCTCACGCTCTGTGTCAATAGTCAAGTCCAAGTAGTGGCAACGGCTCTCTAGTGCTTCCAAGTGATCTTTCAGCTTCTTGCTCTTGACGTGATCAAACTTGATATTGGTAATGAAGATCGCACCGCCTGAGAACTCAAAGCTATTGGGCACGCCTTCTGAACGTAGCAAACGGCT
>JACCEE011277128.1_pt1 | contig 41873 bp, 33 predicted proteins | sample 7449931 | NCBI WGS metagenome assembly JACCEE01 (sample SAMN15323457, study PRJNA562643) | freshwater metagenome | isolation source: river surface water | place: USA:Blue River Watershed | collected 2017-08-19 | reverse complement strand
TCTGCTCATAGTATAACTAGGCTGCGAAAATGAAAATTCTCTATCGATTCTTTTTCTTTTTGACGGTGGCGGTGATGTTAGTCAATAATGCGTTTGCACAAAAAATATTGATCGTAAATAGTGATAATAGCGTCCATCGTTATGAGCAAATTGCGAATGAATTTAAAACTATTGTAGACAAAAATGCTTATCGATGGTTGGATTTTAATGCGGAACGTTATTCAAATGTGGATGCTGAATTAAAAAAAATCATTCAACAAGAAAATCCAGATATTATTTTTTGTATTGGAACTAAAGCGTATTCAGCGACTCGAGAATATGCTAAAGAGAAAGTTGTGTTGTTTTCTGCGGTGATTAATTGGCGACGTTTAGGGCTTGCAAATAATACATATGGAATAGCTAATGAATTATCAGCAGCGCAGGAAATATCGTTGCTTAAATATTTTTTTCCTACGATTAAAAAAATTGGTTTAATTTATAGTGATTTTAATCATCAATATTTAGAATCGATCAAAAAAGATGCAGAATCTTTAGGAATTCAAATTATTGATCAACATATTAATACTGTTGATGACGTGATGAATAGTTTAACGAATTTATTACCCAAAATTGATATGTTTTGGGTGATTTCTGATCCGGTTGTTTTGGAAAACAAAGATTCGGTTCAGCAAATGATGGATGTCATTAAACAGCAGCAAAAACCTATTTATGCTTATAGCGATACTTTCATAAAATATGGTGCGGTATTAACGGTTTCGCCTGATACCGGAACTATAGGTCGGCAATCTGCAAATTTACTTATTAGCTTAAAAGATAATAAATTACCCGCTGGAACTGTACAAATTCCTGCCGGATCGACGGTAGTTTTGAATATGTGTTTGGTCGAAACACTTAAAATGAAGTTTAATCAAGATGCTTTAGATTCTGTCAATAAAATCGTTAATTGTAATGAGCAAAGCAATGAATGAAAATGTAAAAACTACAGCGGCTTCTTTGCCTTCTACGGTAAATTTTCCACCCAAGATTATCGATAAAAACGCTAAAATTATTTTGAAGCGTGGAATTCGTATCAAATTATTACTCACTACATTGAGTTTAATTTTTGGTTTATTAGTGACTTTTACCGGTATTGAATTGGTATTACAGAAAAAAATGGTTGATGAACAATTGCAGTGGCGAATTATGACTATGAAAAATAATTTGCTGCAACAAGGTAAAACGTTGTCTAAAATACTGAATATTCAAGTTGAAAGTAATATTGCAACATTTAATTTTTCTAGTCTTAAAGCATTATTGGATAATTCGATTAAAGAATCAAAAACGCTTAGATATGGCATAGTAATGAGGTCAGATGGAACTGCGCCAGTACATACCGAAAAACCTTCTTTGGAACAAACCAAATTAACTTCTCCTAAGGACCTTTTTGCACTTGCACAAACAAAACCGACTTATAAGGAATATCCTGATGTTCAGATGATTGAATATATTACTCCGATTAATTTTGGCATACCTTGGGGAGTATTGCGTTTAGGATTTAGTTTAGAGGGATTGCAAGAAGAAATTGCGCGTTCTACCGAAGAAATGAAAAAACGAACGCATGATGTTTTGGTGACTTCTGTAGTAATTGCGGTTATTTTTATTATTATTGCTTCAATTATTGTTTTAATTATTTCGACGACAATTTCTACGCCGTTAATTAGTTTAACGAAATTTAGTCAGGCTTTAGGAAAAGGTAATTTTGATGCGGTCATTAATGCGTATCATCAAGACAATAAAATTGATACCCATACCGAAATTGGTTTGCTCGCTACTTCTTTTATTGAAATGGCGAATGAAATTAAAAATTCTCATAAACAATTAGAAGATTACAATCGTACTTTGGAAGAGAAAGTTAAACAACGTACTGATGAATTATTGCAATCTGAAAAAATGGCAGCTTTAGGTCAATTAATTGCGGGAATTGCTCATGAAGTGAATACGCCTTTAGGGGCTATTAGTTCTTCAGCCAGTAATATGCGTAAATTTTTAACGCAAACATTAATAATGATGCCGCCTTTATTTCAATCTTTTACCAAACAAGAATGTGAAGAATTTTTAGTGGTATTAAATCGTTCTTTAGAAAGCGATACTCGTTTATTATCTGCAAAAGAGCAACGTCAAAATCGTCGTAATTTAGCGAGATTATTAGAGGATGAAGTCGAAAATTCGGATTCAATTGCCGATACTTTGATTGATATGGGAATTTATGATGGTATTGAAGATATTATGCCATTACTTAAACGTTCTGATGGTGAAGAAATTTTGGAATTAGCGTATCGTTTATCTGAATTGAAAAAAGGTACTCAAACGATTAATACCGCGACTGAAAGGGCTTCAAAAGTGGTATTTGCATTGAAATCATATGCGCATCAAGATGATTCTGGAGAAAAAACTCGTTCTGATATTGTCAAAGGGGTGGAAACGATATTAACCCTTTATCAAAGTCAAATGAAACACGGTATTGAATTAATTAAACGATACGAAGATCATTTATCAGAGATTTATTGTTATCCAGATGAATTAAATCAAGTGTGGACAAATTTAATTCATAATGCTTTACAAGCAATGAATAATAAGGGAACGTTAGTGATTAGTATTGCTACCGTTAATCAATATATTCGTGTTAGTATTCAGGATAGTGGCAAAGGAATAGAACCTGAACATATGAGTAAAATATTCGATGCTTTTTTTACGACAAAAGCCGCAGGTGAAGGTAGTGGTTTAGGATTACATATTATTAAAAAAATTATTGATAAACATAATGGAAAAATCGATGTTGAAAGTCGTCCGGGATGTACGATATTTAATGTCATGTTACCTATTCAAATAATGGGACAAAATGAAGAATAAAAATAAACCAATTATTATTTGTATTGATGATGAAGCTGTGATTTTAAACAGTTTAAAAACGCAATTAAAATCTGCTTTTGGCGATCAATATAGTTATGAAATTGCAGAAAATGGTTATGATGCTTTAGAATTAATTGAAGAACTTGAACAGCAACAAGCAAATATCGCTGTTATCGTATCAGATTGGTTAATGCCGGGAATTAAAGGGGATGAATTATTGATTAAAATTCATCAAAAATTTCCTAAAGTTATTAAACTGATGTTGACAGGTCAAGCCGATAAAGAAGCGATTGATCGAGCAAGAATACAAGCTAATTTACAGGGCTGTTTAAAAAAACCTTGGTCAGAAGAAGAATTGATTCAAAGTATTCATTCTGCTATTGGTTAAAATTAAACCGCTCATTATTTTTTACCTTAATTAAATAATTTATCGCAATTTATGGCAAATAAAAAAGTCATTCTCTGTGTTGATGACGAAATGATTATCTTAGAGTCATTAAAAGCTGAGCTTAAAACTATTTTTCAAAAAGATTATGTGATTGAAATCGCAGAGAATGGTCATGACGCTTTAGAATTGGTTGATGAATTATTGGAAAGTCATTATGAAATTTGTTTAGTGATTTCTGATTATTTAATGCCGCAAATGAAAGGCGATGAGGTATTGAAAAAAATTCATGAAAAATCGCCGAATACCATCAAAATTATGCTTACCGGTCAAGCAACGATTGAAGGGGTAGCTAATGCGGTGAAATATGCCAAACTTTATCGTTATATGCCTAAACCTTGGCAAATGGAAGATTTTAAATTGACGGTGATAGAAGCAGTTAATCGTTATTTACAAGAAGAACAATTACGCGAAAATCATGAATTGTTAAAGAAATTAAATCACGAACAATCAGAATTAATAGAAAAATTACATCAAAAAGAAAAGCATTTACAAGCTTCATTAGATGCGGAATTAAAATTAACTGAAGCGGCTAGTCGTTTTGTGCCTAATGAATTTTTGGCTTTATTGGGATATAATAAATTGACAGATGTTTCATTAAATGATGCCGTACAAAAAGAAATGACGATTTTGTTTTCAGATATTCGTGGATTTACCACTTTATCTGAACAAATGACCGCCACTCAAACTTTTGAATTTATCAATTCCTATCTTAAACATATGGAGCCAATTATTTCTAAATATAATGGGTTTATTGATAAATATATTGGTGATGCGATTATGGCACTTTTTAGTGGTGATGTGGATGATGCTATTCGATCTGCAATCGCAATGTTGGCTGAATTGGAAATTTATAATAAAAAACGAATTCAATCTTCTTATAAACCGATTAAAATTGGTATTGGAATTAATACCGGTAATTTAATTTTAGGCACAGTTGGCGGCGAAAAACGTATGGATGGTACCGTCATTGGCGATGCAGTTAATTTATCTGCGCGTATGGAAGTGATTACCAAAAATTATGAGGTATCTATTTTAATTACTCAGCATACTTTTAACAAATTGAAAACGCCACAAAATTATTTAATTCGTAAAATTGATGTAGTCAAAGTTAAAGGTAAAATCGAAGAAATTGTGATTTATGAAATATTCGATGCTGATGTCATTGAAATTAAAAAAGCTAAACAACAACATTTAGCTTTATTTAATCAGGCATTTACTGCATATCATAAAAATCAATTTCAACAATCTTTGAATTTATTTCAAAAATATTTGCAATTAAATGCACAGGATTCAGTGGCAAAAATCTATGTAGAACGATGCCAATCGCAATTAGAACATGCTTAAGTAATGATTGATGAAGCGTTAATTTTATCAGAAGGACATACGGCTAGTACGGATTATTTTTTATTACCTTATTTAAATGCTTTAGGGTATTCAATTAATTTAATAGATACTCGTTATTTACCAAATCATTTTGGCTTTAAGGATAATCTTAAGCTAATTGTGATTTCAAGATATATTAGTCAAGCTTGGTTAAATAGATTAAAAAATCGTAGTCAAGATTGCAAGCTGGTTTATTTTATTGATGATGATTTATGGGATTTAACCGCTCTCAATCATTTACCTTGGCTTTATCGCTGGAAAATTTATTCTAAAGCTTTTAGGTATCGAACTCAATTACAAAATAGTGGTGCAGAATTATGGGTATCAACCGCTTATTTAGCCAATAAATACCAACAGTTTAAACCAAAATTAATTACACCTAATTATTCAGCGTATTCCATTCAACAAACTCCAGTTCATATTTGTTATCATGGTACGGGTTCTCATCAAAGAGAAATACAATGGCTATTTGCAATTATTACAGAAATTCAATCTCAACTCCCTTATACTTATTTTGAATTATTTGGTCATCGATATTTGCATTCTCAATGGTCAGCATTACCTAGAGTTTCCATTTTATATCCCATGAATTGGACGAATTATTTAGCTTTTACTGCAACTCAACAAAGACAAATAGCTTTAGCACCTTTATTGCCAAGTCCATTTAATGCGGCTAGAGGAATTACTAAGTTTTATGATTATGCGCGTATGCAGGCAGTGGGGATATATTCTAATGTTGAACCTTATCGCAGTTTTATTCGACATAATATTGATGGCTTTTTAATAGATAATCAAATACAAGATTGGATTGAATCTATATTGTTATTAGCAACCAATTCTCTAAAAAGGCAACAAATGTTAGCAGCTATTTTGCAAAGAATTCATAATTAATTTATCAATGATAGGCAGTTGTTTTAGTCAAATTATTAATGCAGAATATCGTGATCTATTTCTAGCGCAGCCGATTGTGCCTTTTTATCGGCATTTATCCGCATTAACCGCGCTATGTGGATGGGGTAGAAAACCTAGCGGTCAATGTGCGGTAGCGTTGGCTTATTGTTTAAAAATGCCGTATTTTTTGTTAGAAGATGGATTTTTACGTTCGACTGGATTAGGCGTAAACGGTTCAACTTTATTGTCAATTGTAGTTGATGATTTAGGCATTTATTATGATGCGCGTTATCCTTCTCGTTTAGAAAAATTAATTCAACAAATAGATTATTCAGCAATTGCCATTGAAGCCGAACGAGCTTTAAATTTAATTCGTCAATTTCGTTTATCTAAATATAATCACGCGGCAGAATGGCAATTACCTCATTCTACTCTTCAAAAAAAATTACAGGTTTTAGTTATTGATCAAACTCGATACGATTTATCGGTTAAATTTGGTGGCGGTAATGCGCAAATTTTTAATCAAATGTTAACGGCTGCAATTCATGAAAATCCTGATGCGGAGATTTGGTTAAAAACCCATCCTGATGTTTTAAATGGCAAAAAACAAGGCTATTTAACCGCGATTAATCATCCGAATGTATTATTAATTAATCGTGATATTTCGCCTTTATGTTTATTAGAACAAATCGATAAAGTTTATGTCGTGAGTTCACAAATGGGATTTGAAGCATTAATGTTATCGAAGCCAGTCATTTGTTTTGGATTACCTTGGTATGCGGCTTGGGGATTAACTGATGACCGTCATCCTAATAATGAATCATTACGCATTCGTCGCGGAGAATCTCGGCATTTAGAAGCTTTATTTGCCGCTGCGTATTTATTATATCCCCGTTATGTGAATCCTAAAACGGGTAAAATTGGCACTATTTTTGATGTGATTGAATGGTTAATTGCTTTCAAAAAAGGGCAAACTCATGATGTTAAATAGACGATTTTTATTTTTACAAGGAGTAGCTAGTCCTTTTTTTGATCAATTAGCGAATGCGTTAATTAATATTCCAGTTTATAAAATTCATTTTTGTGGTGGAGATGTATTTTTTTGGCGACAAAAATTCTGTTGGCATTTCTCTGCGCCTTTAGCCGAATTAACGAATTTTTTACAACAAAAGTGGTCAGAATATTCATTTACTGATATTGTTTTATTTGGTGATCAACGCCCAATTCATCGTCCAGCGATTATGTTAGCTAAACAATATCAAGCACGCATTTGGGTATTTGAAGAGGGGTATTTGCGCCCTGATTGGTTGACTTTAGAATTAGGCGGTGTAAATGCAAATTCAACTTTACCAAAACAAGCGAATTTTTATCGACAATTAGCATTGCAATTACCAGATATATCCACAGCTTTAGATTCAGGTTATTCGGTATATTGGCGATTGATTTTAGATATGCAATATCATATAGCACGTTATCTTTATCAGCATCAATTTTCTCATTATCAATTACATAGACCGCAAACTCCTTTACGCGAATATTATGGTTGGATGAGTCATTTTATTCCGCAAAAAACATGGTTATGTTATGAAGCCAATCAATTAATTCAGCGACTGATTTCTCAATCACAACCGATTTATTTATTACCGTTACAATTAGCTTTTGATGCACAAATTGTTTATCATTCAGAATTTGCTAATTTACGCGATTTAATTCAATTTGTGATTCACTCATTTGCGACATTTGCCACTAAAAATGCAAGACTAATCATTAAAAATCATCCTTTAGATATTGGTACAATCAATTATCGTCAATTTATTAAATCATTAATCGAATTATATGAATTGAAAAATCGAGTATTTTTTATTGACGGTGGCGATTTAAAGCTATTATTACCATATTGCCAAGGTGTAGTGACGGTGAATAGCACTGTTGGTTTATTAGCTTTAAATTATCAAGTTCCAGTGATTGTTTTAGGTAAAGCAATTTATAATTTTTCGGAATTAACTTTTCAAGCAGATTTAAATGATTTTTGGAATCAAGCCAAAAAACCTGATGCAGAATTAGTGGCTAATTTTATGAAAGTATTAATCCATTATACCCAAATTAATGGGAATTTTTATACAAAAAAAGGGATTCAAATGGCGATACCTCATATTTTAAAACGTTTTGAGAATATTTAATGAAATCTCCAAAAACAATTGTTATTACGGGGGCAAGTTCGGGCATCGGTAAGGCTTTGGCAGAATTATATGCACAGCCTAAAATTCATTTAGCTTTAATTGCGAGAAATCAAGTGGTATTAAATGAAATTTCCACCGAATGCCAGCGAAAAGGAGCTACAGTTTCGACAGCGGCAATTGATGTGCGAAATCAAGTTGAATTAGCACAATGGTTAATCAATTTTGATCAGAATTATCCGATCGATTTAATTATTGCTAATGCTGGAATTACCAGTAGTATTAATGCTGAAAAACCAATTGAGGAATGGAAAACAATATCTGAAGTGATAGAAATTAATTTTTATGGCGTTTTAAATACTATTTATCCATTAATTCCATTAATGCGTCAGCGACAATATGGGCAAATAGCGATAGTGAGTTCTTTAGCCGGTTATCGTGGAATGCCGGCAGCACCGATTTATGGCGCGACTAAAGCCGGATTAAATAATTATGCGCAAGCTTTACGCGGCATTTTGAAATATGATCAAATTGAAGTGAATTTAATTTGTCCCGGATTTGTTAAATCAGCCTTAAGTGATCGATTTTTAAGACCTAAACCTTGGATAATTTCAGCTTCAGAAGCGGCTTATCGAATTCAACAAGGATTAATGGTCAATCGTGCTTGTATTAGTTTTCCATTTCCGTTAAATTGGGCAATGAAAGGGTTATCAATATTACCCGACTCAATCGCTAATCGGTTATTAGAATTGTGTGGTTATGGCGTTTTTCGTTAAATAATAACATGATAGCATTATTGCTTTTATTTATCATTACCATTATTGTTGATCAAGTTTTAATTCAACCTAAATATGGACTCAATCAACGTTATCATATTGCTATTTGGTTGCAATTATTAATCGTATCGATTATATTTTCAATCGGAATAATATTGACTCAAAGAATATTTTTTTCAATGGCAGTAGTGCTGGTGATATTTAGTGTAATCATTTTAATTAATAATGCAAAATATCACACCTTAACCGAGCCTTTAGTATTTTCAGATTTAATTTTATTTGCTCAAGCTTTTAAATATCCGCGTTTATACTTTCCATTTATTAATCTTAAAATATTAATCACTTTATTATTATTATTATTTACCGTCATTTTAGTGGAATGGCGTTATGAATCACCAATGCAATTTTCATTATTAAATCATATTCAACTGATAGTCATTAATAGTATCATTGCGTTAGAAACCGTTTTATTATCAATCAAACAGTTTGGGTTTATTTCACCGCAAAAAAATATACAAAAATACGGTTTAATTGTTAGTCTATTTATTGAGTGGTTGCATAGTTTATTACCCAAAAATAAACAATTATTTTATCAACAATTGCAGAATACACCGTTTGCGCAATTAGCCGCTGTTTCTGAAAATAGTGCAAATATTATAGTGATTCAAAGTGAATCTTTTTTCGATATTCGCCGATTATATCCTCATATTAATTCGCAAATTTTAGCGGATTACGATCGTATAAAAGATCAGGCATTATTAACCGGACAATTAATTGTTCCAGCCTGGGGAGCAAATACTTTACGCACTGAATTTAGTTTTCTTAGTGGTTTAACCGATCAACAATTGGGATTGTATAAATATTATCCTTATCATTATATTCAGCATTCGGTATTTTCAATCGCGCATTATTTAAAACAACAAGGGTATTATACGGTTTGTATTCATCCGTTTTATGCGGATTTTTTTCAAAGAAAACGAGTGATGCCTTTATTAGGATTTGATCAGTTTATCGATATTTGTCAATTTAATAATGAAAAGCAAAAAGGCTATATTAGCGATTTAATTTTAGCAGATAAAATAATTGAAATTCAAAAAAACAGTGTTAAACCAGTGTTTATTTTTGCGATTTCAATCGAAAATCATGGACCATTTCATTTAGAATCTATTACAGATGATGAGCAACGGCTTTTATATCATCATTATCCGAATTTTGCAGCATCTGATTTAAGTATTTATTTGAGACATTTACAAAATGCGAATGCTATGATCGAAAAATTAACCGCTTATTTACAGCAACAATCTACTACGAATTATTTATGTTTTTATGGAGATCATATTCCTAGTTTAACTCAAGCGTATCAAGCGTTAAATTTTCATCATTCCGAAACAGATTACTTTATTTGGGCTAATCATTTTGGGCAACCCACAACTCAATTGTTATTATCAGTGGAACAATTGAGTCAGCAATTGATTAAATACGCATTGAATCCAACAAAATCATTCGATTAACAAGCAACTTTTTATTTTAATAATGATTGATTATTCGACAAAGAAAGCGCATTATATTTTCGAGAATAGTTAACCCAATTGAAAAATTTTATATGGTTATAGGTGAATAGACATGGCTGAAAGTTTTGGAGCAACTTCTTATACCGTGAGAGACCCACTCACGACAGTATTAATTGACATGAATGGTGACGGTTTTTTAGATATTGTCACAGAAAATGTAGCTAACAATAGTGTATCTATCTTGTTAAATAAACAAGATGGGAATTTTGCTGATGCACAATTGTCGCCTACCGGTATTTCGCCGTATGCAGTCGCAGTAGGCGATATTAATGGCGATGGTTTTAAAGATATAGTGACGGCGAATAATGATTACACAATTAATACCTTATCTATTTTAAAAGGAAAGGCGGATGGGAGTTTTGAAACGCCGACTCATTTAACGATTGGTGGGGTGGTTGGACAAATTACGCCTTGGTATGTTGTATTAGCTGATGTCAATCAAGATAATCGCTTAGATATTATTACCACTAATCTCACCAGCGATATTCAGGCAACTGCCGATACCGTATCGGTTTTATTAAATAATGGTAGCGGCGGTTTTCAAACTCCGCAATTAAATGAGGTAGGATTAACTCCGTTTGGAATTACGACGGGTGATTTTAATAATGATAAAAAAATAGATATTGTTACCGCTAGTTTAAGTAATAATAACATTTCGATATTATTAGGTAATGGTAATGGAACTTTTGCAACGCAAATAGTGCCTAATCCAACGGTAGGTAATTCACCTTATTCAATTATCAGTGGAGATTTAAATCACGATGGTAATTTAGATATTGTTACGGCTAATAATTCAAATAATTCAGTATCGATTTTATTTGGTCAGGGTAATGGTTCTTTTTCTACACCGACAACAATGTCAGTAGGGAATGGCCCGCAGTCTGTTACCTTAGCTGATATGGATAATAATGGCGGTTTAGACATTATTGTCGTCAGTAATGATTCTTTACAACAAAAAAGTCAAATTTCGATTTTAGCAAATGATGGATCGGGACATTTTGTCGCCGGAGCGAATTTAACTAATGCTAATAATCCAAGATTTATTTCAGTAGGCGATTTAAATAATGATGGTAAACAAGATATTGTTACGGTTGAATCTAATTCAATTGTCGTACGATTAAATATTCAAAATAGTCCGCCTTCTGGAACACCAACTGCGAAATTAATTGACGGTAAAGAAGATCAATCTTATATCGTTGAAGACAAGGATTTATTACAAGGATTTACCGATGCAGATAGCGATAAATTATCCGTGACTAATTTAACCGCTGTTTATAATAATTCCACTGAATCATTAGTTAATAATCAGGATGGAAGTTGGGGATTGATTCCTACAACCAATTATAATGGTTCCGTGACTTTAAATTATAACGTTACCGATAATAAAAGCAATCCGATTTCAGCCAGTTTAACGTTTAATTTAGCCGCAGTAAATGATCCGCCAACCGGTAAATCCACTTTAGTATTAGCCAATGGAACTGAGGATATTACTTATAATTTAAAAGTGGTCGATTTAATTAAAGGTTTTAGTGATCCTGAAAATGATGCTTTAACCGTTACTGATTTAGTGGCTGATCAGGGAACTACGGTTAATAAATTAAATGGTATTTGGGATTTTATTCCTAAACCTAATTACAACGGCGCGGTTAAATTGACTTATAACGTCAATGATGGTCAAGGTGGGCTTGTCGCAGCAACCTTGCCGTTGACTGTGACTGCAGTTGCCGACGCACCGATTGGTAAACCAACCGCCATTTTAGCTGCCGCCACTGAAGACAAATCTTATACTTTGAAATTAAGTGATTTATTACAAGGTTTTTCTGATCCTGATAATGATCCATTGAGTCTCACAGGTGTAACCATCACTCATGGAGCGTTGGTTGATAATAATGATGGTAGTTGGCAATTTACTCCTGAAGCCAGTTACAACGGTAGTGCTGTGATTAGCTATACGGTGACTGATAGTAAGGATGGCACTATCGCTGCGACTCAGACGTTAATGGTTAATCCGGCGAATGACGCGCCGGTTGGTAAAGCCACTTTTGTGTTACCGGCTGGGATTGAGGATACTGCGTACACGCTAAAAAATACAGATTTATTACAAGGTTTTAGCGATATTGATGCTGATCCACTCACAGTAACCAATATCGTGCCTAGTAATGGTACGGTTATTGCCAATAATGATGCGACTTGGACATTAATTCCCGCCACGAATTACAACGGTAGCATAACCTTCACTTACAGCGTGGTTGATGGAAAAGGCGGTGCAATTAGCGCGACACAAAATGTATTGTTTAGCCCGACTAACGATGCTCCTCAAGGTAAAGCGACCGCTAGTTTACCGGGTGGATTAGAAGATCAAACTTACATTTTGAAACAAACTGATTTATTACAAGGTTTTACCGATTTAGAAAATGATCCACTGACAGTCAGTCAATTGACGGTAGATAGTGGTACGGTAGTGAATAATTTTGATGGTAGTTGGACATTCACGCCGGAGGCTAATTACAGCGGCACAGTAGCGGTTAATTATCAGGTCAGTGATGGTAATGGTGGTTTAACCGCTGCGAGTCAAAGTTTCAAATTGGTTAGCACCAATCATCCACCGCTAGGTTCAGCCGCGGCAAATTTAGCAGACGGTACTGAAGATGTGGTGTATGTGATTCAAGCTAAGGATTTATTGACTGGATTCACTGATGACGATCAAGACCCTCTAATCGTAGAAAATTTAACGGCTGATCAAGGCATTTTGGAAGATAACCTTGATGGTAGTTGGAATCTAACCTTAGCCGCCAACCAATCCGCTCAGGTGAATTTGAATTATGATGTCAGCGATGGTGTTGCCAGTATAGCCGCTACTCAAACAGTCAACATTGTCGCAGTGAATGATTTGCCGTTACAAAATACAGCGATTGCGCTCAGTCCAGCGATTGAAGATACGCCTTATTTGTTCAAACCAGCGACTTTGTTAAGTGGAATCGGTGATGCTGACAATGATCCACTCACGGTTACGGATTTAACGGTTTCGTCAGGTACAGTGACCGCTGGTAATAATGGTGGATGGCGTTTTGTACCGGATGCTAATTTTAATGGTAACGTCAGAGTCAGTTATACCGTTAGCGATGGTCATGAAGGTAGTTTAATCCTTAAAAAAGTGTTGACTGTAACGGCTGTTAATGATTTGCCCGGTGGTGGTCCAACCGCTACATTAGCGAATGCGATTGAAGATCGGGCTTATACTCTGAGAGCTAAAACCTTGTTACAAGGATTCAGTGACGCTGATCGTGATCCGTTAACCATTAGTGATTTGATTGTTAATCGAGGCAGTTTAACCCCGAGTTCAAATGGCAATTGGAGTTATACACCAGACCCTAATGATAATGGCTTAGTCACTTTAACCTACAATGTTAATGATACCCATAATGGTCAAATTGCGGCGACTCAAACTTTTAGTCTAACGGCTGTTAATGATTTACCTACTGGTATTGTTGTTATTGATAACAACAGTGATCCTGCGCGCGGTGCAGCTACTGTATGGCAGGGAGATATCTTAAGTATTTCCAATAATTTAGAAGATGCTGAAGGGATTGGTAGTTTAAGTTATCAGTGGTTAGCCGATGGCAAACCGATTGCCGGTGCGATTACGGAATTATATTTAGTCACCGCTAATGAGGTTGGCAAAAAAATCAGTGCCGCTGTGAGCTATGTTGACAATCAAGGAACTCGTGAGCAGGTCAGCGGTAGCGTGACTGGAGTAGTGACTCATACGGTTTTAGGTACTGAACAAGCGGATAGTTTGGTAGGTTCTACAGCCACAGATGTATTGTTAGGTTTAGCCGGTAACGATAGTTTATATGGTAACGGAGGTGAAGATTTACTCAATGGTGGTAGTGGTTATGATACCGTTTCTTATCAAAATCTGACGGCTGGAGTTAAAGTCGATTTAAATCTGAATCGCGCGCAAAATACCATCGGTGCTGGTGTAAATACTTTGATTGAAATTGAAAATCTGATTGGTAGTTCGTTAAACGATAAGTTAATCGGTAACAGCTTGGCGAATGTACTTAGCGGCGGTTTAGGAAAAGATACATTACAAGGTGGCTTGGGCGATGATACCTATATAACTAATAATGTTAATACTAAAGTCGTTGAATTAGCTAATCAAGGGATTGATACTGTCAGTACCACAATGAATTGGACTTTGGGAAAAAATTTAGAAAATTTAGTGTTAACCAGCACCACCGCAATCAGTGCTACAGGTAATACGTTGAACAATATCATTGTTGGTAATGAGGCTAATAATGTATTGAATGGTGGAATCGGTAAAGATCAGTTATTAGGCGGATTAGGAGATGATGTTTATCTGGTTGATCAATCGACTGATCAGATTATTGAACGAGCAGATGCCGGTAAAGATCAAGTGGTTAGTGCTTTAAGTTGGAAGTTAGGCGCGAATTTAGAAAATTTAACCTTATCAGGAACCAATCCATTAAAAGCTAGCGGTAATAATTTACCTAATCGATTAGTAGGTAATCAAGCAGCAAATATTTTAGAGGGTGGCTTGGGAAATGACGTTCTGATTGGACGCGCTGGCGATGATACTTATTGGGTCAACGATGCTAAAGACAAAATCATTGAAAATTCTCAACAGGGAATAGATAGTGTTAGCGCATCAATCAGTTGGAATTTGGCAGATCATCTGGAAAATCTAATTTTGACTGGCAAGACAGCGCAAAAAGCTGTTGGAAATACCTTAAATAACCAATTATTGGGGAATACTCTTGGTAATGTTCTCGACGGCGGTGTGGGTGATGATACCTTAAAGGGCGGATTGGGTAACGATACTTATCTGGTTGATAGTAGTAATGACGTTGTGTTTGAGCGTACCAAAGCTGGCATAGATGGGGTGCAATCTTCGGTCAGTTGGAGTTTAGCAGCCGCAGTAGAAAATCTCACTTTAACCGGACGTTTAGCGATTAATGCTACTGGCAATAACGCGAATAATGGGTTGATTGGCAATTTGGCGGCTAATGTATTGGATGGCGGAGCGGGACGTGATACTTTAAAAGGCGGTTTAGGCAATGATACTTATCATGTTGACAACTCTGCTGACAAAATTATTGAATTGACTCAAGCAGGTAATGATACCGTGATTTCTAGCGTGAACTGGACTTTGGGAGCTGAACTTGAAAATCTCACTTTGACCGGAAAAGCACTTAATGCAGTGGGCAATAAACTGAATAACTTATTGATTGGTAACAGTTTAAATAATGTACTCGATGGCGGAAGTGGCGACGATAAACTCAGTGGCGGTTTAGGAGATGATACTTATTTTGTCAGCAGCAGTGCTGATAAAGTGATTGAAGCCAGTCACGCCGGAAGCGATACCGTATTGAGTGCAGTCAGTTGGACGCTCGTTTCTAATGTAGAAAAGCTTAGTTTAATTGACAACAATAAACCTATTCGAGCAATTGGCAATGAATTAGCGAATATTTTAAGTGGTAATGACGCAGCGAATTTGTTGGACGGCGGTTTGGCGAATGATACGCTAATCGGCGGTATGGGTAATGATACTTATGTTGTTGATTCTAAACTAGATAAAGTGATTGAAAAAGGGAATTCTGGTGTTGATACGATCCAAACTTCAGTCAACTGGACGTTAGCAACGAATCTTGAAAATGTTACTTTACTGGAAAATAAAACCGCATTAACCGCTATGGGTAATGTTCAAAATAATGTGTTGAGTGGTAATCATTTTGCGAATGTGTTAAATGGTGCAGCTGGAAAAGATACTTTAATCGGCGGTAGCGGTAATGACACTTATCTAGTTGATAATTCACAAGATCGTATTATCGAAAATGGCAGTCGTGATCAGGATGTGGTGCAAACTACAGTGAATTGGACATTGGGCAATAAGCTAGAAAATTTAACCTTAGTCGGTAAAGCCGCACTTAATGCAACCGGAAATGTGTTGGATAATCAGTTAGTGGGTAATCAAGCGAATAACGTTTTGAGCGGAAATGCCGGTGACGATATTTTAGAGGGATTGGCTGGTAACGATGTATTAATGGGGGGCAGTGGATCAGATATTTTCCGTTTAAGTTCATTAACAGGATTCGACAAAATTACCGATTTTACGCTACAGCAAGATAGAATTCAGTTAGAAAATTCGGTATTTACGGCGTTTAGCAAAACCGGAACTGTAAAAGCGGATAATTTTGTGAGCGGAACAGTTGCGGTAGATGCAAATGATTTTCTGATTTACGATTCAGGAAAGGGTTATTTATATTACGATGCAGACGGAAACGGAACTGCTTCCGCCGTTAAAATTGCGATATTAGGCACTGATTTGAATTTAACGACAAATGATTTTGTCATTATTTAACAGCTGATTTTGAAATGAAAAAATCCTCTAAGTGTTAAAAAACTTGGGGGATTTTTTTGAGCATAAAAAAACCGCCAGTCAAGGCGGTTTTTGAAAGTGTAAAACGTTATTCCATTAACTTAAATCTGATCTAAGCAGCAAGACTAGCTTTTTTGCGTTTAGCCAAACCAGCTAATCCAGCCACTCCAGAACCAAATAACCAAACTGCCGCTGGAATCGGAGATTCTATAGGTTGATAGTTATAGGTTACAGACAGTTTACCCCAAGAGTAAGAAGTTAGCTGGGCGTTCAAATTGGCAGTGTTTAAACCACCTAATCCGAAACCGGTATCAGTACTAAACAAACCCGCCAAAGTACCTGTGCCTATCCATTTCGCCAATTCTGTAGAAGTTTTATACTCCGCAGAGAAGGGAGTGGCAGTAGTTTTTTGTACCCCAGAATACATTCGACCACCATTAGCACTAACTGAAGACGCGCGTAAAGTATAACTTGCATCAACAGCGGCTACTTGTTCATCATTTAGTTTTAAAATCAATCCAGATTCAGAAGTTGCTTTTACTTTAGTTGCATCAATTGCACCAGTATTGACTAAATTAATACTGATTTCACTTCCCGCACCAAAAGACAGATTCACCCGCTCAAGTTCTCCCCAAGCACTATTAAATTGATTAATGGTGAACGCTTTTTTCCAATCTGTTATGGCTAAATCTTGAGAAACAGTTTGAGTAAATGATGCGGCATGAGCGTAGTCAGCCCCCATTAACAATGCCGCCAAGCTGACGGCAACAAGTATTTTTGCTTTCATTTTGGTCACCTCATTATGTAAAGTTGAGACTGTTTACTTAAAGTCCAAGTGATAAAACCACTTTAAAAAACCTTAGGTAATGCCGTCGATGTTTTGAAGATCAGCAAATGAGCTGACCTAAAAATCGTTAAAGTTTATGCTAGTCGACCAAACTAGTTAACAACGGTAAATAAATCCATCGCTAAACTATTACTCACCGCGACATTAGCATATTATAGCAAAAAATTTGGTTATGAACACTCACTATTGGGTGAGCTTTTGAAATACCGATATTTTTTTTAAATTGTGCTAAAATTAAGTAATCATATAGATATTTAAAATCATTGATTGGAGGATATTGTGCAAACAAATTCTAAACACTATAAAATATATAAAAACAAGAAAAAATAAAAATTAATTTTACTTAAAAATTACAATGTTTAATAATTTTAAATTTAAATCAAGGCGTAGCCTATATACATTTATTATTATAGGTACTGATCAATCTGCACAACAATTATCACAACATATTCTTAACAGTTCATCTTATATGCAATATATAGGATGGTGTGATTTCACAGATATAAATTCTGTAGAAAAAATTAACACGATTGAGTATAAATTGCATCTTAGTTTTGCGACATTAATTGAATTAATACGCACTGGAGAAGTGCATAATGTATATATTATGCCTGACTGTAATTATACAGAGGCAATGAATGAAATGATGAATATATTAACTGATTCTACTGCAAATATTTATTATTTACCACCGCTAAAGTTTTTGGAATTTTTAACAATAAAAAGTACAAAGCAATATCAAATACCTATGTTCAGTATTTATGATCACAATTTGCAATATATTGATTGTTTTTGTAAACGCATTTTTGATATTGTTGTCAGTTTAATTGTTTTGGTGATTATCGCTATTCCTTTATTATTAATTAGTATTGCGATTAAAATGACTTCATCAGGAAATATTTTATTTAAGCAACATCGATATGGTTTAAATGGTGAAAATATTGTAGTGTGGAAATTTCGTTCTATGCGAGTCAATGAAGATGGAAATCACATACCCCAAGCACACAAAAATGATCCGCGAGTGACTCCTTTGGGAGCCTTTTTAAGACGATATTCCTTGGATGAATTGCCACAATTCATTAATGTATTACAAGGTAAAATGTCAATTATTGGACCTAGACCTCATGCTGTTGCGCATAATGAATGGTATCGTAAACAAATTAAAGGCTATATGTTAAGACATAAAGTCAAACCCGGAATTACCGGCTGGGCGCAAATTAATGGTTGTCGTGGTGAAACCGAAACGATAGAAAAAATGCAAAAACGCATTGAATATGATTTGTTCTATATTAAGCATTGGTCATTGTGGTTAGATATTAAAATTTTGGCATTGACTATTTATAAAACCTTTACTGGAAAGTTAATCGCTTATTAATTAGGGTTAATAAGTCATCTAAGTTGAATGAATTGAGAATAAATATGTATCGATATTTGTTGTTTATAATTTTTTGGATAATAAGTATTAATGGTTTAGCAGATAATAATGCGTATAAAATTAATGCCGGTGATATATTGGAAATTTCGGTATGGAAAGAAGAAGCTTTACAGCGAGAATTACGAGTTTTACCCGATGGAAGTATCAGTTTTCCTTTAGCTGGAGTGATTCTAGTGGCTGGAAAAACAATTAAAGAAATTCAAACGGAATTTACGAAAAAATTATCTGAATATATTACTGAACCGGTCGTTAATATTACGGTAAAAGCGGTTGATGGACATGTGATTTATATTTTGGGACAAGTTAAAGCCCCAGGGCGTTTTATCATGCAACAGCCTATGGATATTATGCAGGCATTGAGTTTAGCTGGAGGACTCACTACTTTTGCCAAATCAAATAATATCATGATTTTACGACGTAATAAAACGACTAGTGAAGCCATTAAATTTGAATATAGTGATTTAGAAAGTGGCGTTCATTTAGATCGTAATTATTTATTAAAAAGTGGCGATATTATTGTTGTTCCTTAGTCTAGGTTGATTTTTATTAAGATGACCATTTTTAAATCAATTCGATTAAGGGCTATTGGTATATTTAGTAGTTACTTAGTATTTTTTGTTGATGGTTTTGCAGCAAATTGGTCTATTGAAGCACAATTAAATCAAAGTTTGGGTTATTATGATAATGTCAGAATGACAACTCAGGCGCAAGGTTCAATGCAATATCTAATTACGTCTATTTTAAATATGGGATATACTACCGAAAAAACTTCGGTTTTAGCAAGTGCTAGTTATGGTGAACAAAGATATTTTAATTTAACAAAATTAGACAATTATTTGCAAAATTATACGCTAAATAGTTTTTATTTAACACCAAGAACACGCTGGGAATTTTCCGCAAGTTTTAATGTAGCACCGAGTCGAAATACCGCTTTTCAAGATTCAGGAAATTATGTTTCTAATGCCCAAAAATATAATTTATCATTATCACCTTCTATTTCGTATCAAATGACAGAATTAGACAGTTTAGTTCTTTCATTTAATTATACCGATACCTCTTATTCAACTAAAGATTTATCCGGTAATCAAAGTCAAAACATTCAGTTCAATTGGCAAAAGAAATGGTCAGAACGTTTCAATCAAGGATTAACACTGGCTTATTCACAAGTGATTTTTGAACCTAATGCCAATACGGATAGTCTTCAGCAAAATTCCCAAAATAATAGTTATAGTATGACTTTATCGGGAAATTATTTATATACGCCAACGATTAAATTTAATATGAATATTGGAGGACGATTTACTGAAACTCAAACGCCAACTATTGCGGGTATGAATTCAAATTTTTCTAGTGGATTTTTATTGAATACGGCTGTTCATTATACGACAGAAAGATTAACCGCTCAATTAGGATTTAGTCGGTCTTTAATTCCTTCAAGTTTTGGACAATTACAAGAACAAACTGGAGCAAATTTTAATGCAACTTATTCTTTTTCAGCTACATTATCTTTAGGATTAACTATGACTTATCAGTTGAGTCAATCAACCGCAAATAATGTGCGTAATCAACGGGATAATTTAATGATTCAACCGAGTTTAAATTGGCAATTATCTCCTGAATGGGTTATTTCTAGCTATTATCAATATACCACTCAAAATAATCATAATTCTTCAACGAATTCAAATTCCCAAACGGTTAATGCGAATGTAATTAATTTATCTATTTCATATTATTGGCAGGGCTGGAAAATTTCGAGATAACAAAATGGATATAGAGTTAGATGACGAAGGAAAATCCCTGCATGACTATTTACAAATTTTTCGCCGACGAAAATATTTAATTATTATTGTTTTATATCCATTAGTCATATTTAGTTTAATTGTAGCTTTAATTTTGCCGCCGGTTTTTCGTTCAGCAGCCACAATTATGATTGAGCAGCAACAAATTCCAACCGATTTAGTCAAATCTACGGTGATGAGTTTAGCCGACGAACGACTGAAACAAATCGAACAACAATTAATGACCGTCAATCATATTAAAGAAATAATCGATGAGTTTAAATTATACCCTAAAGAAAAAAAGCGTAGTGATTCAGATTTAGCCGATTTATTTCATAAACATTTTGCAATAGAATTAATTGATAATAGTTTTGTGACAAATAATCGAAATACTAAGGCGACTATTGCTTTTAAAATTGCTTTTGAGCATGAAAGTCCTGAAATAGCTGCTCATGTTGCAGATAAACTAACGACGTTATTTTTGGAGGAAAATGTTAAAAATCGAACCAGAAGAGCTGAAGAAACGGCTAATTTTTTACAAGAAGAAGCTGAAAAAATGAAACAGGATGTCAGTAATATTGAAACTGAAATTGCCCAATACAAAAAAGCACATTCTGAAAGTTTGCCTGAATTATTGCCGGTATATACCGCAGCAATTAGTCGATTAGAAACTGAAATGCAGCAAGCTACTTTACAAGAAAAAATGCTCAATGAGCGGCGAGCTAAATTAAAAATAGAATTGGCAATCACCAGCCCTTATCAAGATAAAGTAGCGAATGATAATAAAGCAGAACCGGTTGAAACTTTAGCGCAATTGAAAGAGCAATATAATCAATTATTAGATAAATATTCAGCTTCACATCCCGATGTCAAAATTTTAAAACGTAAAATTGATAATTTTAAATCAGAAGATGAGCCTGAAGATTCGACTCAAGAAATGCGTAATATAACGAATCCAATTTATATGCAATTAAAAAATGAATGGGATATGATTGCAATTGAATTAGATAATTTAGTTAAACAGCGAATTTATAATGAAGAGCAACATAAAAAATTACAAGCATTAGTGGCGAATATGCCAGAATTAGAAAGACGTTATGATGAATTACGACGGGATTTAGAAAATAATAAAGCTAAATATCAGGAATTAAAAAGTAAATTTCTTGAGGCTAGATTATCTCAAACTTTAGAGATTGAGCAAAAAGCGGAGCGTTTTTCTATTATAGAACCGGCGCGAATTTCATTAAAACCAGAAAAACCGAATCGGCTACAAATTTTAATTGCAGGGATATTCGCATCTATAGGGTGCAGTTTTGGATTAGCTTTATTAATTGAAACGATTAATGGTAGTATTCGTAATTATCGCAATTTAATGCAAGTAACTGGTATAGAACCTTTAGTGGTCGTTCCTTATATTCACAATCAGCAAGATATAATTAATGCGCAAAAAAATCGTAATAAAATAATTATTATTACGATTTTGTTTTTGTTAACAATTGTTATTATTGTTTTGATTAATAAAATGTATAGCCCTTTACATATTATTATAACGAATTTATTAGTTAAATTGAGCTAAATCGGTATTTAATTCTGACCGGCAATAGACATTTGTTCAATTAAAATAGAACCAGTATAAATATTACCACGTTTTTCCACATCATTTCCTACCGCAATGATTTGTTGAAACAGCGTTTTTAAATTACCAGCAATCGTAATTTCGTCAACAGGATATTGAATTTTACCATTTTCTACCCAAAAACCGGCAGCCCCTCGAGAATAATCACCCGTCACTCGATTAACCCCTTGTCCCATTAATTCGGTGACTAATAATCCGGTATCTAATTGAGATAATAAATCATTAAAGTTTTGAGGTCCAGATTCAATAATTAGGTTATGTATTCCGCCGGCGTGACCATTTGATTTTACGCCCAATTTTCGAGCCGAATAACTGCTTAATAAATAGTGTTGTAAAATACCATTACAAATAATATCCGCATTTTGGGTGGCTACGCCTTCGGCATCAAAACAAGCACTTCCTAAAGCTTTGGTTAAAAAGGGACGTTCATAAATTTGAATAAAATCAGGAAAAATGGCGGTATCTAATCGATCTAATAAAAATGAGGTTTTACGATAAATATTGCCGCCGCTAATCGCTTGAATAAAAGCAGAGATTAAACTGCCGGCAATTTCTGCGCTAAATAAGACTGGAGCGACTCGAGTGGTTAATTTTTGAGTGCCTAATTTTTGCAATGTGCGCATTGCCGCTTTTTGACCAATATTGATAACGGACTCTAAATCTTGCGCATCTCTAGCAACGCTATACCAATATCCGCGCTGCATTTCTTGATCGCGCTCACCGATAACTGCGCAGCTAATCGAATGGCGAGTGCCGCTTGTGGTTTGTAAAAATCCTAAACTATTACCTAATATGCTGATGCCGCGATGGCTATTAACGCTAGCTCCTTCAGAATTCACAATTTCCGCATGACCTTCTCTAGCAGCGGTTTCACAATTAATTGCCAATTCAATCGCTTGTTCTACTGATAAATTCCAAGGATGATCTAGGTCTAAATCGATAAATTCAGTGGCTAATAAATCGGCATCCGGCAAGCCTGAATAGGGGTCTTGAGTGGAAAATTTGGCGATGCTACAGGCAGCACTGACGGTACGTTGGATGGCAGCAGGAGATAAATCACTACTACTCGCAGAACCTTTATGTTGCCCTAAATAAACGGTGACGCTTAGTCCTTGATCGCAATCATATTCGATGGTTTCAACTGCGGCTAAACGAGCAGATACCGAGAGTCCTTGGGTTAAACTGAGTCCGACTTCAGCGGCAGTCGCGCCTTGTTGTTTTGCTTGTTGCAAACTATAGTCAACTAAATGTTGTAGTTCGGCAATAGATTGTGAATTGTCCATGATTGAATAATAAATATCAGTTAAAAAATAATTGAGCGAATATTTTAAATGTTTTTTTTCTTTATCGCCAAAGTCCTGTATCAGAAATCCGAATTTTCTGCTCATAATTCTGAAAGTAGATCATGAAAATTGCAAGATTTATTTTTAAATTTAAAAATGCGCCGCTTAATTTTTTTAAGATTAAAATCTATTTATTTTATAATAAACATTTGCTAAATCTAGTCCTTCTTTTTTATCTATGAATTCTCAAATTGACCGACGTTTTTCTGTTGCGCCTATGCTAGATTGTACCGATAAGCATTGTCGGTATTTTTATCGTTTATTATCAAAAAAGGCGTTATTGTATAGCGAAATGATTAGTACCGCTGCTTTATTACATCATGATCCAAGTCGTTGGTTAATATTTAATCCGCAAGAGCATCCATTGGCTTTACAATTAGGAGGTTCTCATCCACAAGAATTAGCGATTTGCGCCAAAATTGCGCAGGATTATGGTTATGATGAAGTGAATTTAAATGTTGGCTGCCCTAGTGATCGGGTACAAAATGCGCGATTCGGAGCTTGTTTAATGTTAGAGCCACAACGAGTTGCAGAATGTGTGCAGGCTATGCAACAAGCGGTACAGATTCCGGTGACGGTCAAATGTCGAATTGGTGTTGATCAGCGAGATTCATATGAAGAATTAGCAGAATTTATTTCATGCGTTTCGCAGGCTGGCTGTCGGACATTTATTATTCATGCTCGAAAAGCGTGGTTAAGCGGTTTATCGCCTAAACAAAATCGGGAGGTTCCGCCTTTGCGGTATGAAGTCGTTTTCCAATTAAAACAACAATTTACTCATTTAGAAATCATTTTAAATGGCGGAATTGAGCAGATAGAAACCGCAACGACTTTATTAACTCAAGTGGATGGCGTAATGTTAGGGCGGGCAGTGTATCAACAACCGTATTTATTAGCCGAAGTCGATGAAAAAATTTTTGCTGAAAATCAACCTAAGCGCAGTCGTCAACAAATTGTGTTTGAATTAGTGCCTTATATTCAGGCTCAATTAGCCAATGGCGTTCGGTTACACAGTATTTCACGCCATCTTTTAGGTTTATTTCATGGGCAAAAAGGTGGAAAACAATGGCGACGATATTTGAGTGAAAACGCTACTGCGGTTAATGCCACTGAGCAAATCTTGTTACAATCTCTGCAATTCATAGAATGAATGCTATACTGAAAACTGTTTTAAATCGAGTTTAATAATGGAAGAATATTTTGCCAACATTATCGCCGCGATTGGCGAGGACTTAAATCGTGAAGGATTGCGCGACACTCCCGCCCGCGCAGCGAAAGCGTTTAAATTTTTGAATAACGGTTATGAAAAGGATTTGGAAACCGTGTTAAATGGAGCGATTTTTCAAGCTGATACTGAAGATATGGTGATTGTTAAAGATATAGAATTGTATTCTTTATGTGAACATCATTTATTGCCTTTTATTGGTAAATGTCATATTGCGTATTTACCGCAAGGAAAAGTGTTAGGTTTATCGAAATTGGCGCGAATTGTGGATATGTATGCTCGGCGATTACAAATTCAAGAAAAATTAACCAAACAAATCGCTGATGCAGTGCAATTAGCAGTGAATCCGCGCGGCGTTTCCGTCGTAATTGAAGCTAAACATTTATGTATGATGATGCGTGGCGTGGAGAAACAAAATTCAATTATGACGACTTCAGTAATGACAGGGGTATTTCGAGAACAAATTAGCACTCGTTCAGAATTTTTAAGCTTAATTAATCGATAAATAGTGACTTAAAATGACGATTAAAACAGCGGTATTATTGGTTAATTTAGGGTCGCCTGATTCAACTGAGGTTTCGGCAGTCAGGCGATTTTTAAGACGATTTTTATCGGATAAAAGAGTAGTGAATTTGCCTAGGATATTATGGCTGCCGATTTTGCATTGTATTATTTTACCTTTTCGCCCTTATAAATCTGCAAAGGCTTATCGTGAAATTTGGTTAGAAAACGGTTCGCCTTTAGCGATATTCACGGCTTCTTTGGCTCAAAAATTAGCGCGACAATTAGCAACAGATTCAATAACGATTGATTATGCTATGAGTTATGCTGTTCCCGAAATTTCCCAGAAATTAACCGAATGGCAAGCCGCAAATATTGAAAAATTAATTGTGTTACCATTGTATCCGCAATATTCTTCAACGACTACCGCTTCAGTCTATGATGAGATTAATCGCTTTTGGATGAAACAATATCGCATTCCACAATTACATTTTATTTGTGATTATCATCAACAAGCGTTTTATATTCAGGCTTTGGCACAATCAATTCGACACTATTGGCAAGAACACGGACAAGAATATTTACTGATTTCTTTTCACGGTTTACCGGCTAAATTAACCGAATGGGGCGACCCTTATTTTTACCAATGTCAACAAACCGCTCAATTGTTAATTGCGGAATTAAATTTAAATCCAGATCAATGGCAATTGGTATTTCAATCTCGTTTTGGACGCGCTGAATGGTTAAAACCTTATTGTGTCGAAGTGCTGGAGCAATTGCCTCATCAAGGAATTAAAAAGATACAAGTCATTTGTCCGGGATTTGCAGTCGATTGTTTAGAAACTTTAGAGGAAATTGCGATCACGAATCGTGAACTCTTTTTAGCTGCGGGTGGGGAAAAATATCAATATATTCCAGCATTAAATGATACGGATAAACAAGTGGAATTGTTGAGTCAATTAATTCAGCCTTATTTATCATAAGTCAACGATTAATTTAAAAAATTGCCATCGTAAAAATTTAATTTTTTAATCTAAAATGAATAAATTAACGTTGTTTTTTCGGATTAGGAAAATCGATAAATTGTTAATCTATATCATTACGCTAAACAAAAACATTATTTAATAAATATTAACATGAATATAGGCACCCCATTAACTCATACCGCAATTAAAGTTTTATTATTAGGTAGCGGTGAATTAGGTAAAGAAATTGCTATTTCATTACAACGTTATGGCGTAGAAGTGATTGCCGTTGATCGCTATTATCACGCACCCGCTTATCAAGTTGCTCATCGATCACATGTGATTAATATGACAAATGCTTATTCAATTCGGAATTTAATTGCCGAAGAAAATCCGCATATTATCATTCCTGAAATTGAAGCGATTGCGACCGAAACTTTAATCGAATTGGAAGCCGCTGGAGAATGTCGAATTGTGCCAAATGCACGAGCGGTTCAATTAACAATGAATCGACAAGGCATTCGTGAATTAGCGGCACAAGGTTTAGCATTGCCTACTTCAAAATATGCTTTTGCAAATACTTTGGAAGAATTAATTAATGCGGTTGAACAGGGAGGTATGGGTTATCCTTGTTTTGTCAAGCCAACGATGTCCTCTTCGGGAAAAGGTCAGTCTCGCGTAACCAACTTGGAAGAATTAACCACCGCTTGGGAAACCGCGCAAACCGCGGGTCGTACTCACACGGGTAAAGTCATTGTCGAAGCGAATATCGAATTTGATTTTGAAATTACTTTGTTGACCGTACGCGCATTGAATGCTCAAGGTGAGATTGAAACTTATTTTTGTGATCCGATTGGTCATCGACAAGAACACGGTGATTATCGTGAAAGTTGGCAGCCTCAACCCTTATCTGCATTAGCTTTGGCTAATGCTCAAGCAATTGCTCAAAAAATTACCAGCGAAATTGGTGGATTGGGATTGTTTGGTGTAGAACTGTTTATTCGTGGTGATCAAGTGTGGTTTAGCGAAGTCAGTCCGCGCCCGCACGATACTGGTTTGGTGACTTTATTGACCCAACGTCAAACCGAATTTGATTTACATGTTCGAGCATTATTGGGATTGCCAGTCTCAGTTCAGCGACACGCCGTAGGAGCGAGTGCGGTGATTTTGAGTCAAATTGAAGCTAAAGCGGTTAAATATCAAGGACTTGAACAGGCTTTAGCGATTGAAGGGACAGAAATTCGCTTATTTGGTAAACCCGAAGCTTTTATCAATAGAAGAATGGGCGTTGCTTTAGCGGTGGCGGAAAATATTGAGCAAGCGCGATCAAAAGCGACCCAAGCTGCTGAATTAATTGAAATTTTGAGTTAAAAGGAGAAGTGCAACTATGCTAAAAATACTCGCCAGTTTGGGCTTGAGCTTATCTGTAGCCCAAGTTGCGGTGGCGGATGTTTACAAATATACAGCTCCAGATGGTCGGGTGTATTACACTGATCAGCCGCCGAATCAAGAATATAAACGAATTATTCGTACCAAAATCATCGTTCATGTGCGTAACGACAGTTTAGCCGAAATCAGCGATAGTAATGAGACTGGCGGTGATATTGAAGATGGGGTTGATTTAGGTCGTACTCGTTTTATGACTTACGGACATTCCACAAGACGTTGGCATAGGATGTCGCATTCGGCGAGCGCGAATAAACTTAAATATAGTGGATTAATTGCTCAAGCAGCCGCAGAATATGGTGTTGATGAAAAGTTGTTACATGCAGTGATTCAAGCAGAATCTTCTTATAATCCTGAGGCGCGTTCACCCGCCGGCGCGGTTGGATTGATGCAATTAATGCCGGAAACGGCGTTGCGTTACGGGGTGAATGTTGAGGATCGTACCGATCCGGCTGAAAGTATTCGCGGCGGGGCGCAATATTTACGCGATTTATTAAAAATGTTTGATTCCAATTTGAAATTGGCGGTTGCCGGTTATAACGCTGGGGAAAATGCGGTCAAAAAATATAATAATTCAATTCCGCCTTATCCAGAAACGCAAAATTATGTCGCGCAAGTATTGGCTTTGTATCAACAATAAATAAAATTTTCAAGCGTAATTCGATATTGAAATTATGTAGAGACCTTGCACTGCAAGGTCTTTATCAACCACCAACCGCTATTCACCAAGATATTTATCCTCATGCCACCGCCCTTTTTCTACACGACCATCGGCATATATTACTTTTAGTAGTTTAAAAAAGTGCATTTTGTTTCTCTGTGCATTTTATAGTTTTTGATGATTTAAGCTTTTCAATTACAGTGTAAATATTGAATATCACAAAGAATTTTTAGGGCGTTTCTACACAATTTCAATATCACCTAGTCAATTATGTTGAATGAAAAACGTTATACACAGTATTCATTAAAAATCTAATTCATTACAAATAAATTTTTTATTCAAAATAAATATCAGAAATTATTTTTGTAATTTTCCTTAATTTTTCAGCAAATTGTTTTAATCTCATTCCGCTGTAATTTCCGTTGATGCTAATCATTGATTATTTATGAAATTTTATCCTTATATTGCTATTTTTACGTTATTAACGATTTTTAATTCCATAGCCTCAGCGCATTCGCCGGCAGCCATCGCTAGTGCGCATCCATTAGCCACTGAAGCTGGATTTGAAATTTTGGCACAAGGTGGAAATGCTTTTGATGCGGCAATTGCAGTGAGTGCTGCATTAGCGGTGGTAGAACCCGCCGCTTCTGGTTTAGGTGGTGGAGGATTTTGGTTATTACATCGTGAAAAAGATCATTTTGAAGTCATGATTGATGGACGTGAAACTGCTCCTCAAGGCGCAACCCGTGATATGTTCATTGATATGAATGGGAATGTGAATGAATCTTTGAGTAAAAATGGCGGATTAGCCGCTGCAATTCCCGGATTACCCGCTGCTTTAGAACATTTAGCATTAAAATATGGACAATTGCCATTAGCTCAATCTTTACAACCTGCGATTCGTTATGCACGTCAAGGATTTCAAATTGGAAAACGTTATCGTAAATTATTGGCTTTTCGTGCTGAAGTATTAAAACAAAATTCAGCTGCTAGTCATATTTTCTTGTCAAATCAACAAGTTCCCGCCGAAAAATCTTGGTTAAAACAACCTGATTTAGCGCGTACTTTAGAAAAAATCGCTGAACAAGGTAAAGCCGGTTTTTATCAAGGCGAAATTGCGCAACGATTGGTGAAAAGCGTGATTCAATCCGGTGGCATTTGGACAGTGCAAGATTTACAACGTTATCAAGTTATTGAGCGTGTGCCGATTCAAGGCGAATTTCATGGAATAAAAATTACCAGTGCTGCGCCGCCTTCTTCTGGAGGCATTGTATTAATCGAAGCTCTAAATATTTTAGCCACTTATCCATTAACTAAAGTTGATTCAATCACTCGTAAGCATTTGATTACTGAAGCATTACGTCGCGCTTATCATGATCGATCTTTGTATTTAGGAGACAGTGATTTTGTCAATATTCCATTATCACAATTGTTAAATCCCCATTATGCAGCGGGTTTACGCAGTAGTTTACGTTTAGACCGCGCTTTACCTAGTGAATGGTTAAGTGATGATCCTAATCAATCTACTGACGGTATAGATACGACGCATTTTTCCATTATAGATGCTGAAGGGAATCGAGTCGCGGCGACTTTAAGTATTAATTACCCCTTTGGAGCAGGCATTGTCGCTGAAGGTACTGGCGTTGTTCTGAATGATCAAATGGATGATTTTTCAGTCAAACCCGGAGAAAAAAATAGCTATGGTTTAACCGGCGGAACGGCAAATGCGATTGCGGGTGGAAAACGGATGTTGTCGAGTATGACCCCTACTTTTTTAGAAGATGAACAGCGAATTGCGGTATTAGGCGCACCAGGAGGTAGTCGAATTATCTCAATGATTTTATTAGCAGTTTTGGATTTTGCAGAACAACATTTACCTGAATCTTGGGTAAAATTACCGCGTTTTCATCATCAATATTTACCTGATCAAATTGAATATGAACCTAATACCTTTACAGATGCGGAGATTCGCGGTTTACAGGCTTTAGGTCATCATTTAACACAAACCAGTTACACATATGGTGATATGCAGGCAGTTTACTATCACAAAAAAACACAGCAGTTATCAGCAGCCAGCGATCCTAGAGGCGAAGGATCGGCGGTGGTGAAATAATTCATACAGATTATTAACTAAATCCATATTTTTAATACAAAACCGCTATTTGTTTGGATTTTAGCCAAAAAATTGTATAACCCACTGATTATTTTTAAATAGTTTTTATCTTTTTAGGAGTTTTTCAATATGGCAAATGCCAGAGTTAACGAACTTGATTTATTGCGATTTTTTGCAGCATTTGCAGTTGTATTTTTCCATTATTCTTTTAGAGGATATACTGCAGATGATATGTCAATTATGCCCTATCCGATATTAGCTTCGGTGTTTAAATATGGTTATCTTGGTGTTGAACTTTTTTTCATGATTAGTGGATTCGTTATTTTAATGACAGCTGCTAATGGCAATTTACGAAATTTTATTATATTTCAAGAGTTGTCAGACTCTATCCTGCTTTTTGGGCATGTTGCACATTAACATTTTTATTGACGATTGCAATTGGAGAACCTCGTTATACCGCAACTATTAGTCAATATTTAATTAATATGACTATGTTAAGTGGTTTTATTGGTGTATCGCCAATTGATGGTGCTTATTGGTCGTTATTTTTAGAAATTCGTTTTTATGGATTAGTTGCTATCGTATTACTTATTAACAGAATTCATCAAGCTGAAATATTCATTGTTATATGGTTGATAGCTTCATTCGCATTAAGTATTTGGTCAATTTCAAAATTACACTATCTATTAATTGTTGACTATTCAGCTTATTTTATTGCGGGAGCAACATATTTTTTAATTTGGTCTCAAGGATTGTCGATAAGTAGAATAATCGTCATAGTTAGTTCATGGTTATTAGCAATGTTTTTATCGATAAGTAGACTTAAATATTTTGAAAGTCATTACAATGTTTTTATGAACAATTATATTGTTGGTAGCATTATTACTGCTTTCTTTGTAGTCATGTTGTTAATTTCTTTACAGCGAACCGGATTTATTGGTCGTAGCCGCTGGCAGATCGCCGGTGTGTTAACTTATCCACTATATTTACTACATCAAAATATTGGCTATATGATTTTTAATTTAGCCTATCCAATGATAAATTCACATATACTTTTCTGGGGAACTATTGTTATAGCTTTATTATCTGCCTATTCAGTTCATTTATTGATTGAAAAACCTTTTTCTCCATTTATGAAAGCTGCTCTCAAGGTATTGATTAAGTGAAGGAAAATAGAAAACTAGTTAACTTACATTATTTGTCATCAAATTGTCATTAAACTGTCACAAGATTGTCATTCGTTTACTTTATTCTGAGTGCTAAATTTTTGACTCATTAAAAGAATAAGGTATGAAAGTATCCAAATTACCCTCAACGATTGCTATGATGTTAGGAATCACCCTATCTTCTTCAGTATTTGCGATTGATCTTTATGTCGATACCAAAACCAAACAAATTTATGCAGAACCCGGAAAAAATCGGGTCAAATTAGGCACTTTTGAACAGGTTAAAGATTCCAAGACCACTCAAAAATTGTTAATCGAGGAACAAAAAGCGATTGAGCAAGAGCAAAAGGAAATTGACGAAGTTAAACAAGATTTAGAGTTGAAAAATAACGCCATTAAAGCATTAGAGGAGCATGTCGCTGCTAATCGAGAGGAAAAAGATAAAAATAATGAAAAATGGTTTAATAAAATTAGTGTTCGGGGTTATACCCAATTACGTTATAGTCAACCTCTAGGTGGAACGGATAGAACTAAACTGGCTTCAGTAGGCGACGGTTCAATTGGTAATGACACAGGATTTGGTATTCGCCGTATGCGTTTGGTTTTTTCAGGGGATATTAATGATTATTTATCTGTGTATATTCAACCTGATTTCGCTACGACTAATGGCGATTTACATTTTGCTCAACTACGCGATGCATATGCCGATATACATTTTGATAAAGCGCATGAATATCGAATTCGTGCTGGGCAATCTAAGATTCCTTTCGGTTGGGAAAATTTACAATCTTCACAAAATCGTTTAACTTTTGATCGAGCAGATGCTCTAAATAGTGCAGTGCCTAGCGAACGAGATTTGGGTTTAATAGCGTATTGGACACCTTCCCATGTACAAAAATTGTGGAAAAAATTGTCAAAAGATGGATTAAAAACTTCAGGAGATTACGGTATATTGGGTGTTGGTGTTTATAATGGACAAGCTATTAATAAAGCAGAAAAAAATGATAATTTACATCTTGTCGCTCACGCAACTTATCCTTTTGAGCTGGATTTTTTAGGCGATACCTTTGAAGGGCAAGTATTGGAAGTTGGGGCAGATGCAATGGCAGGTCGTTTAACGCCTACAGTGACCACAAATACCATTGATACTGCCAAATCCACTGCCGCAAAATTGGTGGATAATACATTTAATGGATTGGATGTTGCTAAACTTGACAAATTTAGCAAAAAAACTTTAAGTGAAGAACGTGTAGCAGTTCATGCTGTATTATTTCCACAACCATTTGGTTTACAGACAGAATGGACATGGGGAACAACGCCGACTTTAGATGCAGCCAACTCGAGTATTACCCGTCAAAATTTGAACGGTGGATATATTCAAGCGATGTATAAAATAGATAAAGTATTTAATACTGAGGGTATTATGATTCCATATGTAAAATGGCAAAAATATGACGGTGCATGGAAAGGGGCGACTAATTTACCTAGAGTTCATGTTAGGGAAATTGAAGCAGGTATCGAATATCAAATCATGAGAGCTTTAGAAGTGACTTTAGCGTATTCTTATATGGACAGGACTAATGTAAAAGACCTAGGACAATATCAAGGTGATTTAATTAGAGCGCAATTGCAGTGGAATTATTAAAATAAAGCTGTAAATCATTTAAAAATCATTTAATAAAAAAGACTGACTATTTTTTAATCGGTCTTTTTTAGTTTTTAATCAATTTAAGCTTGCCAAGTTAATTTTAATACTTTTAATTGATCGCGTAATTGTGCTGCCGCTTCAAATTCTAAATTTTGGGCATGAGTGTACATTTTTTCTTCTAATTGTTTAATCTTTTTCAATTGTTCTTTAGGCGACAAAGAGTCGGGTTTAATTGGACTCAATTTCACCGAAGTGTGCGTTTGATTTGAGCGTGAATGGGATGGATTCAATTCCAAAATATCGGTAATAGATTTGATAATTGTTTGTGGCTGAATGCCTTGCTGTTGATTAAATAAATCTTGTTTTTCACGCCGACGTTGAGTTTCATCAATTGCTTGTTGCATTGAATCAGTGATTTTATCGGCATATAGAATTACTTTTCCATTAATATTCCGTGCGGCGCGACCGATGGTTTGAATTAACGAAACTGTCGATCGTAAAAAACCTTCTTTATCTGCATCCAAAATAGCGACTAATGAAACTTCAGGAATATCTAATCCTTCGCGTAATAAATTAATTCCGATTAAGACTTCAATAATTCCCAAGCGTAAATCGCGAATAATTTCTACCCGCTCAACCGTATTAACATCAGAATGTAAATAGCGTACTTTAATCGCTTGTTCCGATAAATATTCGGTTAAATCTTCAGCCATTCTTTTGGTTAAAGTTGTGACTAATACGCGCTGTTTTAAGGGAATACGTTGTTTAATTTCATCCAATAAATCATCAACCTGATGCGTTGCTGGACGTAAAAAGATTTCTGGGTCTAATAAACCGGTCGGTCTAACCACTTGTTCAACAAATACTTGACAATATTGATGTTCATAGCGTCCCGGGGTTGCAGAGACATAAATGCGTTGATGCGTTCTGGCTTCAAATTCATGAAAAGTCAACGGACGATTATCTAATGCCGAGGGTAATCGAAAGCCATATTCAACTAGGGTTTCTTTACGAGATCGATCACCTCGATACATCGCGCCAATTTGCGGAATAGTAACATGGCTTTCATCAATAATAACGATGGCTTCATTAGGTAAATAATCAAACATAGTCGGCGGCGGTTCACCAGCTATTCGTCCCGATAAATAACGCGAATAATTTTCGATACCGGTACAATACCCAATTTCTAAAATCATTTCTAAATCAAATAAAGTGCGTTGCTCTAATCGTTGTGCTTCAATTAATTTTTGTCTCTGCCGTAAATTATCTAAACGTTCCGTTAATTCCAGTTTAATTTGTTCCACCGCAATTAATAATTGATGACGCGGAGTTACATAATGCGTTTTGGGATAAAGGGTATAACGTGCAACTTTTTGAATAATGTCTCCTGTTAAAGGATCAAATAATGCCAAGCTTTCAATTTCATTATCAAATAATTCAATTCTAACCGCTTGAAATTCGGATTCCGCTGGAAATATATCAATCATTTCGCCACGAACGCGATAAGTAGCTCGACGTAAATCAATTTCATTGCGCGTATATTGCATTTCGGTTAATCGACGTAAAATATCGCGTTGATTAATCAATTCGCCTTTAACTAAATGCAAGACCATTTTAAGATAAGATTCAGGTTCACCTAAACCATAAATTGCAGAAACAGTGGCAACAACAATGGTATCTTTGCGTTCTAATAAAGCTTTAGTTGCTGATAAACGCATTTGTTCAATATGTTCATTAATTGCCGCATCTTTATCAATAAAAGTATCTGAAGACGGAATATAAGCTTCCGGTTGATAATAATCGTAATAAGAAACGAAATATTCTACGCAATTATTTGGGAAAAAACTTTTCATTTCGCCATATAATTGCGCAGCTAATGTTTTATTCGGTGCTAAAATCATTGCGGGACGTTGCGTTTGTGCAATCACATTTGCAATGGTAAACGTTTTACCTGAACCCGTAACGCCTAATAAAGTTTGATGAATTTCGCCATCATTTAAACCCTCAATTAATTGTTTAATCGCTCGAGGTTGATCACCGGCTGGTTGATAATCACTATTTAAATGAAATATTTTTTGCATTATCAATTTAATGAGACAGCAATTGATTAACCCATTCCAATTGTTTGGGTAAACAATGACATTTTAAATCATAATTCTGTTGTACAAATTGGCGCGCATTAATTGATAATTGTTGCCGTTGTTTAGGCTGATTTAATAATTCACAAATTTGCTCAACCCATGCAGAATGATCAAAAAAATTCACTAATTGCCCATTATAATTCGGCTGAATCACTTCATGTAATGGCGGTGTATCACTGGCAACAATGGTACAGCCAATACTCATTGCTTCCAATAAACTCCAACTTAAAACAAATGGATAGGTTAAATAAACATGAATTGTCGATAGTTGTAATACCCATAAAAAATGCTCATATGAAACATTGCCTAAAAAATGAATTCGACTCAATTGTTGTTCTGAAAGTTGAGGTTTAATTTCATCAAGAAAAATTTGTTTCCAACTTTGCCCTTTTTTAGGACGCGCCCCATAACTCACTTGATCACCGCCAATTAATAAAATTCGCGCTTGTGGACGACGACGTAATAATTCAGGTAAACAACGCATAAAAATATGATAACCGCGATAAGGTTCTAAATTGCGATTAACAAAAGTAATAATCTCATTGTCACGGGTTAGCGTTAATTGATGATTTAAAGTGAGAGAAACATTGGGATTCGGTTTAGCTAATTCGGTATCAATGCCATCGTGAATCACGGTAATCTTTTGTCTAAATGATTCCGGAAATGTACTAGCCTGCCATTGAGTAGGAGAAATGCCAGCGTCGGCAATTTCAAAATGTAATAAATTATTTAAATTACGAATTTGAATACGACAATTATCATCAATGGTTTGAGTGGAAAATTCTGGATCAAAATTAGTATCTAAACCATGACTGCGATAAAAAAATTCGCAATACATTGCTAATCGACTTTGTGGCCATACATTTTTAATAAATAAACTTTCTCCCCAGCCAGGATGGGCAATAATTAAATCTGGTTCAAAGCCTTGTTGTTTTAATTTCCACGCGGCATGAAAAGCGGCTTCTCCGCGAATAATTTTGGTTTCTAAATCCACTACCCAAGGGTGAATTTTTGGACTACTTCCGGTTTTAGGTTGGTAAGTGATTAATTTAACTCCGCGCCATAATTCTGGAGAATGTTCTTTTAAAACTAATGCCCAAACTTCGTGATCTTGTTCAACTAATTTAGGGGCTAAATGTTTAAATTGCGCTGGGAAATTTTGATGAATAAACAAAATTTTCATATCTGAAAACAACCGATAATTTAATCATAATTGTGCGTTAATGATTCAGCATATCCTAAATAGGAATGTGGCGTTAATACTAATAATTGTTGTTTTGCTGAATCGGGAATTGCTAAATCGTTAATAAATTGTTGTAATATTTCTTGATTAATCGATTGGCCTCGGGTTAATGCTTTTAGTTTTTCATAGGGTTGTTCAATGTGATAACGACGCATCACGGTTTGAATCGCTTCTGCTAAAACTTCCCAATTTTGTGATAAATCTGCATCAATTAAATCCGCATTTAATTCTAATTTAGCTAATCCTTTTAAGGTTGATTGAATCGCTAATGCACTATGCGTAATACCTACGCCAATATTGCGCAATACAGTAGAATCAGTTAAATCTCTTTGCCATCGAGAAACCGGTAATTTTTCACTAAAAAAGCCAAATAAAGCATTAGCAATGCCCAAATTTCCTTCGGAATTTTCAAAATCAATAGGATTAACTTTATGCGGCATCGTTGAAGAACCAACTTCTCCAGCAATTAATTTTTGTTTAAAATAGCCAAGCGAAATATATCCCCAAATATCACGATTAAAATCTAATAAAATCGTATTGAAACGGCGTAAATTATCGAAATATTCTGCGATATAATCATGAGGTTCAATTTGAGTGGTATAAGGATTCCAAATTAATCCTAAAGATTGTACAAATTGCTGTGAAATAACTAACCAATTGATTTCTGGATAAGCAATTTGATGCGCATTGTAATTCCCCACAGCGCCATTTATTTTACCTAACAATTTTAAATTAATAAATTGATCTATTTGACGTTGTAATCGTGCTACTACATTAATTAATTCTTTACCAACCGTAGTTGGCGTTGCAGCTTGACCATGAGTACGAGCTAACATTGGTTGAGCAGCGGTATTTTTAGCTAATTTTTTTATCGCATTAACACAAGCATTCATCGAAGTGAATAATTCTTCACGCGCTGCTTGTAACATTAATCCATATGCGAGATTATTAATATCTTCAGAAGTACAGGCAAAATGAATGAACTCGTCCACTGTTGCCAATTCAGCACAACTAGCTATTTTTTCTTTTAAAAAATATTCCACTGCTTTGACATCATGGTTAGTCGTCATTTCAATCGATTTAATGCGTTCAGCATCACTAATTGAAAATTCGGAAACGATATTATTGAGATAATCGTTAGCATTGTCGCTCAATTTTGGCAGTTCAGGCAATTGAGCATAGTTAGCTAAATGTTGTAACCACCGAATTTCTATTAATACTCGATAACGAATCAAACCATATTCACTTAAAATAGTTCTAAAGTTATTGATTTTAGAGGCATATCTTCCATCAATGGGGGAAATCGCAGTGAGGGTAAAATCGGTCATAGTTTTTCCATGAAACTAAATTTGGGATAAAAAATAGGCATAAAAAAAGCCCTCAAGAAAACTTGAAGGCTTCTTTAATTTGGCTCCTCCGACAGGGCTCGAACCTGTGACCCAATGATTAACAGTCATTTGCTCTACCGACTGAGCTACAGAGGAAGGATAATCGGTTAACTGGCGCGCCCGGAGAGATTCGAACTCCCGACCAATCGGTTCGTAGCCGAGTACTCTATCCAGCTGAGCTACGGGCGCGTTGTTTATTCGCTTATTATGCAATTAAATTACGTCATTGTCAAATTTAATTACAGGTTTTATACTGAACACAGTGGCGGAGAGAGAGGGATTCGAACCCTCGATGGGCTTTTGACCCATACTCCCTTAGCAGGGGAGCGCCTTCGGCCTCTCGGCCATCTCTCCAAATATTGCATTTATCGATCGGAATCGACCTGTTCTTCTTTTTTAATTCTATCGTAAATTTCTTCACGATGCACAGAAACTTCTTTAGGAGCGTTTACACCGATACGAACTTGATTTCCCTTAACTCCAAGGACTGTTACTGTTACTTCATCACCGATCATTAAGGTTTCTCCAACACGGCGAGTTAAGATCAGCATAATATCTCCCTACATTTCTATAAAACTACTGGCCGAAAACAGCAACCGTTTAAGATTTTTATTATAACAGTTTTTTCCAATAAAAAAAGCAACAATTCACAGTTTTTGAAATTACTTGATACACTGTTTTCATTCTAGTAATCAATTAAACAGGATTTATTTATGAAAATTCTAATCGTAGGTAACGGTGGACGTGAACATGCTTTAGCATGGAAAATTCAACAATCACAACCAGTTAGTCAAATATTTGTTGCGCCGGGAAATGCGGGAACTGCTCAAGAACCCAAAGTGCAGAACGTAGCGATTGCGGTTGATGATATTGAAGTTTTAGTGCATTTCGCGCAACAACAAGCGATAGACCTAACCATCATTGGGCCAGAACTCCCTTTAACTTTAGGCATTGTAGATCGTTTTCAACAAGTGGGTTTGAAATGTTTTGGAGCGAACTCCCAAGCTGCAAGATTAGAAGCTTCTAAACGATTTAGTAAAGATTTTATGCGCAAATATCATATTCCAACCGCAGAATATCAGGCTTTTACCGATGTACAAGCAGCGATTGCTTATATTCAAACTAAAGGGGCGCCGATTGTGGTGAAAGCTGATGGATTAGCCGCAGGCAAAGGCGTAGTCGTTGCACAAACGGTGAATGAAGCGATTGATGCGGTTGAGCAAATGTTATCTGCTAATCGTTTTGGACAAGCCGGACATCAAGTCGTAATTGAAGAATATTTAACCGGTGAAGAAGCTAGTTTTATTGTGATTGCGGATGGAATTCATGCACTGCCAATGGCAACGTCTCAGGATCATAAAGCGCGTGATAATGGCGATCTAGGACCAAATACCGGCGGAATGGGAGCTTATTCTCCTGCGCCTGTAGTGACCACAGAGATTCATCAACGAGTTATGGATGATGTCATTTATCCAACCTTACGAGGAATGGCGGCTGAAGGTTGTCCTTATAGCGGTTTTTTATACGCCGGATTAATGATTAGTCCTGAAGGTTCGGTTAAGGTTTTGGAATATAACTGTCGATTTGGTGATCCAGAAACTCAGCCAATTATGATGCGTTTAACAAGTGATTTAGTGGAATTATGTCTAGCCGCTTTGGATCAACGACTAGATCAAATAACCATAGAATGGGATACGCGAGTTGCATTAGCGGTAGTAATGGCGGCGGGCGGCTATCCGGAGGATTATGCTAAAGGCGCGGTGATTTCAGGATTACCAACGGTAAAAAATTCGGATTGTCAGGTATTTCATGCTGGCACTCAACAGCAACACTCGGAAATCGTTACCGCAGGTGGGCGCGTGTTAGCTGTTTGTGCATTAGCCGATAGCGTTAAGCAAGCTCAACAAAAAGCTTATCAACAGGTTAGTCAAATTCAGTGGACGGACGTTTATTATCGTACCGATATTGGCTATAAGGCATTGAATTAATTTAATTTTTTAAAAGGAGTTATTTTTAATTTTTGTGAAAAATAACTCCTTTATCAATTCAATTACGCGCCATTTTCAAGCATTTGAACAACCGCCGCCATTGCACGTTCCAGAAGCACAAGGCGGTTCGTTAGCGGCAACATTTTTCTTGCTGCCACTTTTGAAATCAGTTTCATACCATCCACCACCTTTCAAACGAAATCCAGCGGCTGAAATTTTCTTTTTTAATTCCGGTTCGGTACAAGCTGGACAATCGATTAACGGCAAATCATTAAGTTTTTGCAAAGCTTCATGTTCATGTCCACAAGCTGAACAGTGATATTCGTAAATAGGCATAAAAAATCCCTTAATTAAGTAAACTAAAAATATCAACTTAAATTAAGGTTAAAATGTTTTTTTTCAAGCAATTATTTTAAGCATGGCGGTAATTTTGTGAAGAGTCTTATTTTAATTCAACCTGATGATTGGCATGTTCATTTAAGAACCGGACAATTGTTATCCACTGTTGTTGCTCATACCGCACGACAATTCGCCAGAGCTATGGTGATGCCTAATTTAAAACCACCGATTAGCACGGTAGCAATGGCATTAAACTATCGCCAACAGATTTTACAAGCTTTGCCTGAAGGTTCGACATTTCAACCTTTAATGACTTTGTATTTAACGCCTCAAACGACGGTTGAGGAAGTCAAAAAAGTCGCTGAGTCGAATGCGGTTTATGCGTTTAAATGGTATCCGGCTGGAGCAACCACGCATTCAGAAGCGGGCGTTGACAATATTGTCACTTTATATCCGATATTAGCAGCGATGCAACAATATGATGTACCGCTATTAATTCATGGCGAAGTCACCGATAAAGACTGTGATATTTTTGATCGAGAACGACTTTTTATTGAGAAAATTTTAATCAAAGTGATTACGGATTTTCCGCAGTTACGCATTGTTTTAGAACATATTACCACTAAAGAAGCGGTGCAATTTGTCGAATCCAGCGCGATGCAAATTGCCGCTACGATTACGCCGCAACATTTATTATTAAATCGCAATGCTTTATTCAGCGGAGGAATTCGTCCACATCATTATTGTTTACCGATTTTGAAACGTGAAGTTCATCGTTTAGCTTTAGTTCAAGCCGCAATCAGCGGTAATCCTAAATTTTTTCTAGGCACAGATAGTGCGCCGCACCCCATTGCTGCGAAACAGAGTCAGTGTGGTTGTGCAGGATGTTATTCTGCTCATGCCGCGATTGAATTGTATGCACAGGTATTTGAACACTCTCAAGCCTTAGATCGATTGGAAAATTTTGCAGCGGTTTATGGAGCAAATTTTTATCGTTTACCGCTGAATCAAACGCGAATTCGATTGCAAAAACAACAGTGGATAGTGCCTTCGCATTACGGTGATAACGACGATCAAATTCAGCCTTTATTCGCTGGTGAAGCTTTAAACTGGAAAAGTTCGGTGATTTTACTGTAAACGAATTTAGTTAGTTATTGCCGTTTTTGTCTATTCGAGTGACAATTTTCAGCATACCGATTGACTTTAATTGCTTAAGTTGGGTATGCTTAGAGGAAATTTTTTTCAAACAGGTAGCAAAGATGTTTGATAATTCAAGTTTTTTGCAAAGTTTTTGAGCCTTACAAAAAATTGGTCTATTATTTGCTTTGCTTATAGCGTGTACAATTTTTTTAACCTAAAATTAGGGAATTCATCATGAAAACGATAGATAAAAAACAACAAGGTTTTACCTTGATCGAGCTGATGATCGTGGTCGCGATTATCGGTATTTTGGCATCCATTGCGATTCCTGC
>JACCEE011869126.1_pt1 | contig 41891 bp, 44 predicted proteins | sample 7449931 | NCBI WGS metagenome assembly JACCEE01 (sample SAMN15323457, study PRJNA562643) | freshwater metagenome | isolation source: river surface water | place: USA:Blue River Watershed | collected 2017-08-19 | reverse complement strand
AATGCTTCATCGCGGCGGGTCGCCGCTCCTACAGGAACAAAGAAAGACACGACATGAAAATCGACCACCTCATCAACGGCCAATCCGTCGCGGGCAGCGACTACTTCGAGACCGTCAACCCCGCCACCCAGGAAGTGCTGGCCGAAGTCGCCTCGGGCGGCGAAGCCGAGGTCAATGCCGCCGTGGCCGCCGCCAAAGCCGCCTTCCCGAAGTGGGCCGCCACGCCCGCCACCGAGCGCGCCAAGATCATGCGCAAGCTGGGCGACCTGGTCACGAAACATGTGCCTGAAATTTCCGAGACCGAGACGAAGGACTGTGGCCAGACCATCAGCCAGACCGGCAAGCAGCTGGTGCCGCGTGCGGCCGACAACTTCCATTACTTTGCCGAGATGTGCACCCGCGTGGACGGCCACACCTACCCCACGCCCACGCACCTGAACTACACGCTGTTCCACCCGGTCGGCGTGTGCGCACTCATTTCGCCGTGGAACGTGCCCTTCATGACCGCCACCTGGAAGGTCGCCCCCTGCCTGGCTTTTGGCAACACCGCCGTGCTCAAGATGAGCGAACTCTCGCCGCTCACCGCCGCGCGCCTGGGCGAGCTGGCCTTGGAGGCCGGCGTGCCAGCAGGTGTGCTCAATCTGGTGCACGGCTACGGCAAGGAAGCGGGCGAGCCGCTGGTCTCGCACCGCGATGTACGGGCGATTTCCTTCACCGGCTCCACCGTCACCGGCAACCGCATCGTGCAAAGCGCGGGCCTCAAGAAGTTCAGCATGGAACTCGGCGGCAAGAGCCCCTTCGTGATTTTTGAAGACGCCGACCTGGACCGGGCGCTCGATGCCGCCGTGTTCATGATCTTCAGCAACAACGGCGAGCGCTGCACCGCAGGCAGCCGCATCCTGGTGCAGCAAAGCATCTACGCCGACTTTGCCGCGAAGTTCGCCGAGCGCGCCAGGCGCATCACCGTGGGCGACCCGCTTGACGAGAAAACCATCGTCGGCCCCATGATCAGCAAAAACCACCTGGCCAAGGTGCGCAGCTACATCGAACTCGGCCCCAAGGAGGGTGCGACGATGCTTTGCGGCGGCTTGGACAAACCGTCTTACGCCGCCGACCTGCCCGCGCATGTGAAGAGCGGCAACTTCGTCTGGCCCACGGTGTTCGCCGATGTGGACAACCGCATGCGCATCGCACAGGAAGAAATCTTCGGTCCCGTGGCCTGCCTGATCCCGTTCAAGGACGAGGCGGACGCGATTGAAAAGGCCAACGACATCGAATACGGCCTGTCCAGCTACGTCTGGACCGAGAACCTGGGCAAGGCCCACCGCGTGGCCGCCGCCATCGAGGCGGGCATGTGTTTCGTCAACAGCCAGAACGTGCGCGACCTGCGCCAGCCCTTCGGCGGCACCAAGGCCAGCGGCACCGGCCGCGAAGGCGGCACCTGGAGCTACGAAGTGTTCTGCGAGCCCAAGAACGTGGCGGTGTCGATGGGATCGCACCACATTCCGCATTGGGGAACGGCATGATGCCGTTCCCCTTCGGGGAGGGCTTTTCCAGAAGGCAACTGCTGCTGGGTGCCGCTGCGGCGGCATTGCCCTGGACCGCGCAGGCCCAAGCACCGGCCTGGCCCGCCAAGCCGATCCGTCTGATCGTGCCCTTCCCGCCGGGCGGCACCACCGATGTGGTCACCCGCCTGATCGCCACCGAACTGACCAAGTCGCTGGGCCAGAGCGTGGTGGTGGACAACAAGCCCGGTGCGGGCACGGTGCTGGGTGTGGACCTGGCCGCCAAATCGCCAGCCGATGGCTACACCCTGGTCACCGTGGCCAACAGCTTCTGCGTCAACCAGACTCTGGTGAAAAACCTGCCCTACGACGGGCTGCGTGACCTGCGCCCGGTGGGCCTCATGGGCATGTCCGAGCATGTGCTGGCCACGCACCCCGGCAGCGGCCTCAAGACTGTGACCGATTTGATCGCGGCGGCCAAAAAGCAGCCTGGCAAACTCAGCTACGCCTCGTTTGGCGCAGGCACCTCGGCCCACATCTCGGGGGCCATGCTCGAAGCACAGGCCGGCATCGAGATGATCCACGTGCCCTACAAAGGCCAGGCGCCCGCGCTCAACGACCTGATCGGTGGCCAGGTCACGGTCATGTTCGGCAACTGGCCCGAGTTCCGCCAGCATGTGCAAAGCGGCAAGCTCGTCGCACTGGGCATGGCAACAGCCAGACGCTCGCCCCTGGCACCGCAGATTCCGACACTGGCCGAGCAGGGTCTGCCCATCGAGTCCAACTCATGGAACGGCATCCTCACGCGCAGTGGCACACCCGACGCGCTGGTGCAGCGCCTGAACCTTGAGATCAACAAGGCCTTGCAGGCGAGCCCCGTGGTGCAGGCCTTTGCAGACGGCGGCATCGTCTCGCTGGCGGGCACGTCCGAGCGCTTTGCGGCCTTCATCCGCAGCGAGACCGACAAATACGCGCAGGTGATCCGTAAGGCGGGCATCACCGCCGACAACTGAACAGGAGACAGCGCATGGGACAACTCGCCCTCGCCGCCAAAATCACCCACGTGCCCAGCATGTACCTGAGTGAGCAGCCTGGCCCCCGTTTTGGCACCCGCCAGAACGCCATCGACGGCCACAAGGAAATCAGCCGCCGCTGCCGTACGCTGGGCGTGGACACGCTGGTGGTGTTCGATACGCACTGGCTGGTCAACGCGAACTACCACATCAACTGTGCGCCGCACTTCAAGGGCAGCTACACCAGCAACGAGCTGCCGCACTTCATCAACCACATGACTTTCGAGTCACCGGGCAATCCCGAGCTGGGGCATCTGCTGGCCAAAGTCGCCAATGAACAGGGCGTGGAAACATTGGCACACGACAACACCACGCTCGACCCCGAATACGGCACGCTGGTGCCGCTGCGCTACATGAACGAAGACCAGCACTTCAAGGTGGTGTCGGTGTCGGCCCTGTGCATGGTGCATTACCTCAATGACAGCGCCCGCCTGGGCTGGGCCATGCGCGAGGCGGTGGAAAAGCATTACGAGGGCAAGGTGGCCTTCCTGGCCAGCGGTTCGCTCTCCCACCGCTTTGCGCAGAACGGCCTGGCACCGGAATTCGCCCACAAGATCTGGAGCCCGTTTCTGGAGCAGCTCGACAAGCAGGTGCTGCAGATGTGGGCCAACCGTGAATGGAAGGCGTTTTGCGAAATGCTGCCCGAATACGCCAGCAAGGGCCACGGCGAAGGTTTCATGCACGACACCGCCATGCTGATGGGCGCTTTGGGTTGGACGGGCTACGACGGTGGCGTGGACATGGTCACGCCCTACTTTGGCGCCAGCGGCACCGGTCAGCTCAACGCCATTTTTGAAGTCACACCGCAAAGCGGCGCACAGGTGCCCGCCCCCGTGGCCAGCCATGCCGAGGGCTATACCGCCATCAGCACGCGTTTGTGAATCTGGAGAGGCCAACATGCCCCATCTCGTGATCCTCTACACCGGCCAGCTGGACGCGGAGGTCAACATGACCGCCCTGTGCCGCCAGATGGCAGACGCCATGCTCACCGTCAAGGACGAGGCGGGCAAGCAGGTCTTTCCCACGGGCGGCACGCGCGTGCTGGCCTACCCGGCACCGCACTACGCGGTGGCCGACGGCGGCGCGGCAGGCCAGGCCGCGGGAGGCACAGGCGACTACGCCTTTGTCTACCTGAACGTGCGCATGGGCCGGGGCCGCAGCGAAGCCACACAGCAACGCGCCGGGCAGACCCTGGCCGAGGTGGCCAAGGCTTTCTTCGCACCGGTCATGGCCCGGCGACACATCGGCATCACGCTGCAGATCGACGTCGGTCCCGAAGTGTTTGACGCCAAGCACAGCAACATCCACCCCTTGTTTCAGAAATAGGGGTCGGATCCCGCTTTCTGAAACGCCCGCAAGAGCCACACCATGTCCACATTCACCGAAGACCAGATCCAGCAGCTCGCGCACGAGCTCAACCAGTCCGAAAAATCCCGCCAGCAGATCGAACACTTTTCCAAGCGTTTCCCTGGCATGACGGTGGAAGACGGCTACCGCATCAACCGCGCCTGGATGCAGATCAAGTTCGCCGAAGGGCGCACCATGATCGGCCACAAGATCGGGCTGACCAGCCGCGCCATGCAGGTGTCCAGCCAGATCGACGAGCCCGACTACGGCACCCTGCTCGATGACATGCGCTACACCTGCACGCCCGGCCAGGTGCTGGACATCCCGCACAAAAACTTCATCGCCCCGCGCGTTGAAGTCGAGCTGGCCTTCATCCTGAAAAAGGAATTGCGCGGCCCCAACGTGACTGTGGAGCAGGTGCTCGATGCCACCGAGTACGTCACCCCCGCCATCGAGATCATCGACTCGCGCATCGAGCAGTTCGACCGCCACACCAAGGTCATGCGCAAGGTCTACGACACCATCAGTGACAACGCCGCCAACGCCGGCATCGTGCTGGGCGCCAATCGGGTAGACCCGTTGACCACCGACCTGCCCTGGTGCGGCGCGGTGCTGCGCCAGAACGGTGTGGTCGAAGAAACCGGCCTGGCCGCCGGTGTGCAGGGCCACCCGGCCGTGGGCATCGCCTGGCTGGCCAACAAGCTCGCGCCCTGGGGTGAGCACCTGCAGGCCGGCGAGATCGTGCTGGCCGGGTCGTTTACCAAGCCCGCGCCCGCCAAGGTGGGCGATGTGTTCGATGCAGATTACGGCCCGCTCGGCAAGCTGCAATTCCGTTTTGTCTGAGAGGTGCCCGATGCAAACCCCCGTCAACACCTTCAAGCAAGCCCTGCGCGAGCGCCGTCCCCAGATCGGCCTGTGGATGGGACTGGCCAGCGACTACAGCGCCGAAATCTGCGCCCTGGCCGGTTTCGACTGGCTGGTCATCGATGGCGAGCACTCGCCCAACGACCTGAACCGCATCCTGGCCCAGCTCAAGACCCTGGCCGCTTACCCGGGCAGCCATGCGGTGACCCGTGTGCCCGTGGGCGAGACGGCGCTGATCAAGCAGTACCTGGACCTGGGCGCACAGAACATCCTCGTGCCCATGGTGGACACCCCCGAACAGGCGGCGCAACTGGTGCGCGCCATGCGCTACCCACAGGACGATGGACAAGGCGGCGTGCGCGGCATGGCCGGCGCCCGCGCCTCGCGCTGGGGGCATTACGCCGACTACTTCCAGCGCGCCAACGAAGAAGTCTGCCTGCTGGTGCAGGTGGAATCGCTTGAAGCCCTGAAGAACCTGGACGCGATTGCCGCCACACCCGGCGTGGACGGCGTGTTCATCGGTCCGGCCGACCTGTCCGCCTCGATGGGCCATGTGGGCCATGCGGCGCACCCCGAGGTACAAGCAGCCATTGAAGACGCCATCGCCCGCATCCTGAAAGCCGGCAAGGCCCCCGGCATCCTCACGCCCGATGAAAAACTGGCGCAGCACTACCTGGCACTCGGTGCAGTGTTCGTGGCCGTGGGCCTGGACACGCAGATCCTGGTGCGCCAGACCACCGCACTGGCAGCGCGCTTCAAGGCCGAGGTGAGCGCCATCGCGCCCGCCAGAGGCAGCACTTACTGAAAACAATCGGGATCTGACCCCGATTAACTGACCCCGATTAACGCAAGACACTGGAGACGAACCATGTTCCCGACACCCCAACCCGTGGTGCCTTCGCTGCAGGCACGTGTGCATCCTGACGAGTGGCAGGCCCGTTTGCAGCTGGCTGCCTGTTACCGTGTGTTCGCCATGCTGGGCTGGACCGAGATGATCTACAACCACATCACCGTGCGCCTGCCCGACAGCGTGACCGGGGGCGACAAACAGTTCCTGATCAACCCCTTTGGCCTGCACTACAGCGAGGTCACGGCCAGCAACCTGGTCAAGATCAACATGGCCGGTGATGTGCTCGACGGCTCGCCCTACCCGGTCAACCCCGCTGGCTTTGTGGTGCACGCCACACTGCACGGCGGCATTGAAGGTGCGCATTGCGTGATGCACACCCACACCACCGCTGGCGTGGCCGTGGCCTGCCTCGAAGGCGGTCTTTCGCAGAGCAACTTCTATTCGGCCCAGCTGCACGGCATGGTGGCTTACCACGACTTCGAGGGCATCACCATCCATGCCGACGAAGGCCCCCGCGTGCTGCAAAGCATCGGCACCCAACCCGCCGTGATCCTGCGCAACCACGGTCTGCTGGCCTGGGGACAGACACTGCCCCAGACCTTTGCGATTTTGTGGACACTGCAACGCGCCTGCGAGATCCAGCTGGCCACACAAAGCATGGGGGCGCCCATCCCGGTGCCCGAAAGCATTGCGGCCAAATGCACACGCGATGCGCTGCAGTTCAATCCGAACCACGGTGCGGGCAGCGATGTGTTCGAGGCCCTGGTGCGCCAGATGGACCGCACCGACAGCGGGTGGCGCGCATGAGCAGTGTGGCGTTCAACAAGATGGCCATCGTCGGCGCTGGTGCGATTGGCGGCTGGATGGGTGTGCACCTTGCGCGCGCGCAAGCAGCGGCAGGCGCCAAGCTGAGCGTGTTGGCGCGCGGCGACACGCTGGCTGCGCTGCAAAAGAACGGCCTGCAATTGCACCAAGGTGGCGAACTGCACACCGTGCCGGTCACCGCGTCGAATGACGCTGCCACTTTAGGCGTGCAGGACCTGGTGGTGATCTCGGTCAAGGCGCCCGCGCTGGCTTCGGTCGCGCAGCAGATCGGCCCCTTGCTCGGCCCCCACACCGTTGTGCTGACGGCCATGAACGGCGTGCCCTGGTGGTTCCTGCAAGGCTTTGGCGGCCCGGTGGCTGGCCATGCGCTGGCCTCGGTGGACCCGGGTGGTGCCATCGCCCAGGCGATTCCTGCGGCCCACATCGTGGGCTGCGTGGTGCACGCCAGCTGCTCGGTGGATGCGCCCGGCGTCATCCGCCACCACTTTGGCGATGGCCTGATCGTGGGCGAACCTTCGGGCCAGGCCACGCCCCGCGTGCAGGCGCTGCACACGCTGCTGCAGCAAGCGGGCTTTGCGGCCACGCTGTCGCCGCAAATCCAGAAAGACATCTGGTACAAGCTTTGGGGCAACATGACCGTCAACCCGGTCAGCGCCCTCACGGGGGCCACGACAGACCGCATTCTGGACGATGAACTGGTGCGCGGCTTCATCTCCAGCGTCATGCTGGAGGCCCGCGCCATTGGCGAGCGCATCGGCATCCCGATCGCACAGGCGCCCGAAGACCGCCACGCGGTCACGCGCAAGCTGGGTGCCTTCAAAACGTCCATGCTGCAAGATGTGCAGGCCGGTCGACCGGTGGAGCTGGATGCACTGGTGAGCGCCGTACGCGAACTGGGCCAACTCACCCAGGTGCCCAGCCCCTTCACCGACGCGCTGCTGGGCCTGAGTCGCCTGCATGCCAGGGTGCTGGGGTTGTACCCGACACAATGAACGCATGAGTTCTGCACAGCGACTGACCGCCTCCGGCTTTGCCATTTTGCTGTTGATCGCCCTGATGATGGGTGCCAACCATGTGGCGGCGCGGCTGGCCTTCAACCACGGCGTCGATGTGCTGACGGCCGTGAGCTTTCGCAGCGGCATCACGGCGCTGGTGGTGTTGTTCATCGTGTGGCAGCAAGGTGTGGCCTGGCGCATCAGCGCCCGCCACAAAAAGTTTTTGCCACTGATCGGTGCACTCATTGCGGTGCAAAGCGTCTGCCTGTATTCGTCGGTGGCGCGGCTGCCGGTGGCACTGGCCCTGCTGGTGTTCAACACCTACCCCATCTCGGCCGCGCTGTGGGCGCGCGTGCTCTACGGCCACAAGCCTGAGCGCTTTGTCGTCATGGTCATGCCCGTCATGCTGCTGGGCCTGGCGCTGGCTTTGGACGTGATGGGTGCCGCATCGGGCCTGGGTGCGGCTGCGCAGTGGTCGCAAATCGGTCTGGGCGTGGCCTTTGCCATGGGGGCCTCGGCCACCTTTGGCCTGGCCATGGTGCTCACGCAATACGAAACCGGTGACCTGGATGGCCGCGTGCGCACCTTCACCACCATGGGCCAGGTGGCCATTTATGCGGGCTTGACGATCGCGCTGGGCAGCGGCGGGCACCTGCCCAGCGACGAGCTGGGCTGGCTGGGCCTGTTGTTGCTCACATTTTTGTACGGCACGGCCTTCACCATCATGTTCACGGTACTACCCAAGATGGGCGTGGTGGGCAACTCGCCCATCATGAATGTGGAGCCGGTCTTCGCGCTGGGGCTGGCCTGGGTGTTTTTGGGTCAGGCGATTGCACCCATGCAGTTGCTGGGCGCGATCATTGTGATCGGCACCGTGATGGTGCTGGGTTTGCGAAAACGCTGAAAACAGGTCAGGGCAAAGCCTAAACCGAAATGTTCAGGATGCCCCAGACCACCACCAGCAACTGAACCAGATTGGCCAGCAGCGCAGCGGTGTGGACACGGCGAAACCCCGCAATGGCCCCCGGATCACTGGCCTGGATGCTGGCGCCCAGACGCGCCATGGCGGGCAGGATGTTGCGCCGCAAAAACAGAACCCCACAGGCGATGCCCGCAGCGCCCAGCGCAAACACAGGCCGCCCCCATGCCGCATAACTGAGGGTGGCACCAACGGCCCCCACCAAGGCGCAGGTGTAGTAAATCTCGAAAAACCGGCGGATGAAACGCCCGTCCAGCGGCGTGTCGTGCGAGAGCGTGAGCAGCGGAATGCCACCCATGATGAAGTACGCCGTGGTGACCAGCACCACCACCGTGAAAAAGAAGGCAATGTAGGTCGTTGTCATCGTCATGTCTTTTGGGGTTGACGCGATCGTTTACGCCGGTACACACCTGTCACCCATGGCCTCGCCCATGCGGATCGCCCGGGTGGGGGTCCAGTCGGCGTTGAACTGCATGGTGCCTTTGGGGAACAGCATGACCACCGTGGAGCCCAGCAAAAAGCGGCCCATTTCTTCACCCTGCGCCAGTTCGATGTTGCCCATCTCGTAGCGCCATTCGCGCAGCACGCCCTCGCGCGGCGGGTTGACCACGCCGTGCCAGACGGTGGCCATGCTGCCCACAATCGTTGCACCCACCAGCACCATCACAAAAGGACCGTGCTCGCCTTCGAACACGCACACCACGCGCTCGTTGCGGGCAAACAGCCCCGGCACGCCGCGTGCTGTGGTGGGGTTGACCGAAAACAGGTCACCCGGCACATGCACCATGCGCGTCAGACGCCCGGCACACGGCATGTGGATGCGGTGGTAGTCGCGCGGGCTGAGGTAGAGCGTGGCGAATTCGCCACCCGCGTACTGCGCGGCCAGCTCGGCATCGCCCCCCACCAATGCGCGCGTGGTGTAGCTGTGGCCTTTGGCCTGGAAAATGCGGTCGCCTTCGATGGGCCCGCACTGGCTGATGGCGCCGTCCACCGGGCTGACAAAAGCCGTCTGGGCCAATGGGCGGGCGCTGGCCTTGAGCGGACGGGTGAAGAATTCGTTGAAGCTGCTGTAGCTGGCCACATCCGGGTTGGCGGCTTCGTCCATGTTGACGCCATAGCGCCGCACAAAGCGGGCAATGGCCGCCGTGGTCACGCTGCCGCCTTGCCAACCCGCAAAACGCCCGGCCAAAGCGGTCAGCGCCTGCTTGGGCAGCAGGTATTGGAGCAGCACCGACAGGCGCTCGGACAAGGGTTGGGACATGGGGCAAGCCTCTGGGGGGCGGTTCTGAACAGGGCCTGATTTTATCGGGCAGGCACAATGCGCCCCATGACTACACCGCTGCTGTCGGTCAAACACCTCGTCAAACGCTACGGCGGCCAGACGGTGGTGGACGACCTGAGTTTCCACATCGAGCCTGGCGAATGCCTGGGCGTGATCGGGCCCAACGGGGCCGGCAAGACCACCACCATCCGCATGTGCCTGGGCCTGGCCGAGCCCGATGGCGGCGACATCGCCTACTTTGATGACCAGCGCATGCCCCGCGACGCGCTGGACATCAAGGCGCAATTGGGCGTGGTGGCACAACTCGACACGCTGGACCCGGACTTCACCGCGGCCGAGAACCTGCTGGTGTTTGGCCGCTACTTTGGTTTGCCCGATGCGGTGATCCGCGAACGGATTCCGCAGCTGCTCGAATTTGCGGCGCTCACCCACAAGGGCAACGCCAAACCTGGACAGCTGTCTGGCGGCATGAAGCGGCGCCTGAGCCTGGCGCGCGCCCTCATCAACCAGCCGCGCCTCTTGTTGCTGGACGAGCCCACCACCGGGCTGGACCCGCAGGCGCGCCACCTGATGTGGGAGCGCCTGCAGGTGCTGCTGCAAGAGGGCAAGTCCATCTTGCTGACCACCCACTTCATGGACGAGGCCGAGCGCCTGTGCGACCGTTTGCTGGTGCTCGACCATGGCCGCAAGATCGCCGAAGGCCGTCCGCGTGACCTGATCGCGCAGCACCTGGAGCCCGAGGTGGTCGAAGTGTTTGGTCAGGGCGCCACGGCATTGGCGCAAGAAGCCTCTTTGCGGGCACTGGCCGTGCGCATCGAGGTCAGCGGGGAGACCGTATTTTTCTACACCGAAAACAGCCGCACCTTGCTGGACGCGCTGCAGGCCTGGCCCCAGCAACGGACGCTGCACCGCCCGTCCAACCTGGAAGACCTGTTTCTCAAACTCACTGGCCGCCAGATCAGGGAAGACGCATGAGCCAAATCCAAAACCAAATCTGGGCGCCGCCGCGCCTGTCCATGCGCTGGTGGCCGGTGTTTCGCCGCAACTTCCTGGTCTGGCAAAAACTCGCCATCCCCAGCCTGGTGGGCAACATTGCCGAGCCGCTGATGTGGCTGGTGGCCTTTGGCTACGGTCTGGGTGCGCTGGTGGGCCAAGTGGAGCACGGTGGCGAGAAGGTGCCCTACATCCTGTTTCTGGCCAGCGGCAGCATCTGCATGAGCGCCATGAACGCGGCCACGTTTGAGGCGCTGTATTCGGCGTTCTCTCGCATGCATGTGCAAAAGACCTGGGACGGCATCATGAACGCGCCGGTGCGCCTGGACGATGTGGTGCTGGCCGAAATGCTGTGGGCGGCCTTCAAGGCCCTGTTCACCGTGACCGCCATCCTGGGCGTGATGCTGGGCCTGGGCATCAGCCACAGCCCCAAGCTGCTGGTGGCCTGGCCGGTGCTGCTGGGTGTGGGCATTACCTTCAGCTGCATGGCGCTCATCTTCAATGCGCTGGCCAAGGGCTACGATTTTTTCACCTACTACTTCACGCTGTTCCTCACCCCCATGATGTTCCTCTCGGGCATCTTCTTTCCGCGTGACCAGCTGCCGCCTTTCGTGCGCCTGGTGGCCGACTGGCTGCCGCTGTCGGCCGCAGTCGATCTGGTGCGGCCGCTCTTCATGGACCGCTGGCCCGAGCACGCGCTGCGCCACGGCCTGGTGCTGGTGGTGTTTTCGGTAGCTTCTTTCTGGGTGGCTCTGGCGCTCACGCGCAGGCGGTTTCGGGGCTGAGGGGGCTGGCGGTCACGCCGCACCTTCAGCGCGTGACCTGCTCCAGCAATTTATCGCGCGCCAGGCTGCTGGCCTTGTCACGCCAATCGAGCCGCTGCATGTAGTTGTGCACACGCTCGGGCGAACGGAACGGGCCCGACACCAGCAGATAACGCACCGACCGGGCGCCTGATTCGGTGGTTTGCAAAATGCGCGCATTGGCCAGCAGGGGCTGGTGGGATTGCCGAAAGTTCTCGGCCTCGCGCAGGGTAGCGGCTTGCAGATGCACCACCACCCGGCTCTCCGGCGGCAAGCCCTGAACCCACCGTGCGGACGCCGAAGTTTTGGCGGTCGCAACGGTGGGGCTTGCAGACTTTTCAACGGCTGCAGAAACCGATGCCACCTTGGGCGCGGGTGTGGGCGCGGGTGTGGGCGCGGGTGTGGGCGCGGGCGTGGGTGTGGATGCAAGCGCTGGTGAAGGCTTGGATGCTGCCGATGCTGGCACAGCAGATGCAGGTGTCGCAACCGCCGACACTGCCACCACGGGCGAAGGGGCAGGCACAGAAACGGGTACAGAAGCGGGTACGGAAGCCAAGGGCTGTTGCCCCCGCGGAGCGTTCACTGGCGGGCTGAAATTGTGGCCGAGCAGCACCCACACCGCATCGGCCAACACGACCAGCACCACCAGGCTCAGGCCCCATTGCTGCCAGGCGGTCTTTTGCTTGGGCACCCTCATGTTCAGTCCTTGTTCATTCAACACAGCATGGCAACCATTGTGCATGGATTCATGCGGACTACAGCAGGCTTCAGACCGCGCCCTGGTGTTGCTCGATCAAGCGCTGCAAAACCGTCTTGAGCTGCCCGGCCGCCTGCGGCCCCAACTGGGCAAGCACGCCTTGTTCGTGCAGCTTGGCCTGGCACAACAGTTTTTTGATTTTTTGGCGCCCCGCTGCCGTCAGGCTGACCAGGCTTTGGCGCCGGTCATGGTCTGCGTCGCGGCGCAGGACCCAACCCGCCTCCTGCATGCGCCCCACCAGCTTGGTCACGGTGGGCTGCTTGGCCAACACAATGTCGGCCAGCACCTGGATGCTCAAGGCCTCCTTGCCCGACAGGCTGGCCATGACGCGCCATTCCATCAGGCTCAGGCCACTGGCCTCCACTTCGGTGTGAAATTCGCTCGAAATCAAGTGGCTGGCACGCGCCAGCAAATAGGCCAGATAGTCGTCGACAAAGCCACTGTTGCTCATGGTTCCAGCAAACGCGTGGTGCTGAATTGACCGGCCTGAAACACCAGCGGCTCGCCCTCGCCAAAGCCGCACCGCTCCACCTCGCCCACAAAAATGACATGGTCACCTTCTTCGTAGCGGCTGCGGTTGTGGCATTCAAACCAGGCCAGCGCGCCACCGATCACGGGCAGGCCACATTGGCCGAGGGTGTAGTCCACACCGGCAAAGCGGTCGCCCTTGCCATAGGCAAAGCGTTTGCACAACGCCACCTGGTCGGCCGCCAGCACATTGATGACGTAATGCGTGCCCGCATGAAAGAACGGCAAGCTGCCTGCGTGCAAGCCCAGGCTCCAGAGCACCAGCGGCGGGGACAGCGACACCGAATTGAAAGAGCTGGCCGTGATGCCCACAAAGTTGTTGCTGCCTGCATGGCCGCGTGTGGCCCCCGGGGCCAACGTGGTGACCACCGTGACTCCGGTGGCAAAACGCGACAGTGCCTGGCGGAAGTGCGGCGGCTCGAAGTCCGGGCTCAGGGCCTGCACGTCGGCGGGGGGATGGGCGTGGCGAGGAGATCGCATAGGGTCATTATGGATGAAATTTCATGAAATTTCATATAAACTGGATTTTCACTGGAGACAGACATGCTCGTCGAACGCATTGAACACAAATGGCTTGCGGCTTTTGTCCGCACTTTCACGCTTTGCAACGTGCAGCCCGGCGAGGTGGTGGCCATTTTGGCCGAAACCCAGTCTCGCCGTGTGAATGTGGACATGGCCCGTCTGGCGCTTGAGAGCCTGGGTGCCCGCGTGTTCGAAGTCACGCTGACCACTCCGGCGCTGACCGCCCCAGCCCCTGTGCGCTCCACGGGAGCCAGTGACGCCATTGGCCAACTGGCCCCCGTGGTCGCCTCGCTGGCGCGCGCCGACTTTGTGGTGGATTGCACCGTTGAAGGCCTGCTGCATGCGCCCGAGTTGCCCACCATCATGCAAGGGGCCGACGGCAAACGCCCGCGGCTTTTGATGGTGTCCAACGAGCACCCAGAGATTCTGGAACGCACCGTGCCCGACCCGGCCCTGGAAGGCGTGGTGCGCAGCGCCATGAAAAAGCTCAAAGGCACGCAACAGATGCACGTCACATCCAAAGCAGGCACCGATCTGCGTGTGCAAATGACCCAAGCTGTGGTCGGTGGCGTATGGGGCTTTTGCCCCAAGCCCGGCATGGTTTCGCACTGGCCGGCGGGCCTGGCCCTGGCCTTCCCTGCAGCCGGCAGCGTCAGTGGCACCCTGGTCATGGCGCCTGGCGACGTGAACCTGACCTTCAAGCGCTACCTGGAGAGCGCCATCACCTTGCAGATCGAGAACGACAGCGTGGTGCGCATCGAAGGCCGCGGCGTGGACGCCGACATGATGCGCGGCTACTACCAGGCCTGGGAAGACTTTGAAGGGCACCGCGCCTGCTACGCGGTGTCGCATGTGGGCTTTGGCCTGAACCCGGCGGCACGCTGGGACGCCATGACCTTTTACGACAAGCGCGATTGCAACGGCACCGAACTGCGCGCCTTTGCGGGCAACTTTTTGTATTCGACCGGCGCCAACGAAGTGGCCGGGCGCCACACGCTGGGCCACTTTGACTTGCCCATGCGGGGCTGCACCGTGCAGCTGGACGACACCGTGCTTGTCAACGCGGGCGCTTTGGTGCCAGAGGCGATGTCATGAACGCGGTGCCTGACTGTGTATGTGTCCCCGGCAGGCGCCGCGAAGTCGCAGCGCCCACAGGGTTGGCCATCGTGTTCCTGCACGGCATCGGAGGCCGTGCAGGCGGCTGGGCGCCTATCCAGCAAGCCTGCGCACACGCGGGCTACACCAGCCTGGCCTGGGACATGCCTGGTTATGGCAACAGCCCCACGATCACCCCTTATGACTTTGACGGCCTGGCCGATGCACTGGCCGCGCTGATGGACGCACATGGCCTGCAAAAGGCTGTGCTGGTGGGCCACAGCCTGGGCGGCATGGTGGCCCTGCACATGTGGGCTCGCCACCCTGAGCGTGTGGCCGGCCTGGTGCTGGCCGCCAGCAGCCCCGCCTTTGGCCACGGCAGTGGTGACTTTCAGCAAAGCTTCATAACCCAGCGTCTGGCCCCCATCGGGGCCGGCAAAAGCATGGCCGATGTCGCCGACACCCTGGTGCCCAGCATGGTGGCGCCCGATTTTGATGGCACCGGTCTGGCCGAGGCCAAGGCCTGTATGGGCTCAGTCACACCTGCCGCCTACAAGGCGGCGCTGGGGGCGTTGGTGCAGTTTGAGCAGCGCGCCACCTTGCCCACCATCACGGTGCCCACCCTGTGCATTGCAGGCGAACACGACCGCACCGCAGCGCCCAGCGTGGTGCAACGCATGGCCGACAAGATCCCGAACGCCCAATACCAGTGCCTGAGCGGTGTGGGGCACCTGCTGACTTTTGAACAACCCCAGAGCTTTGCCCAGGCCTTGCTCGATTTCATGCGAGGGCATTTCGAATGACCGACAACACCATGCCGATTTGCGGCGACGACTACCCCCTGACCGAAAAACAGCAAAAGCTGATGGCCCTGGCCCGCCAGCTCGGACGCGACAAGTTCGCGGGTCGCGCGGCGCAACTCGACCGCGACGCGCAGTTCCCGTTTGCCAACTACGACGACATGCGTGACGCCGGCCTGCTGGCCTTGTGCGTGCCCGAATCGCACGGGGGCCACGGCGCCGACTACGCCACCTATGCCATGGTGTCGGCCGAGATCGGTCGCTACTGCGGCGCCACGGCGCTGACCTTCAACATGCATGTGTGCACCATGCTCTGGAGCGGCCTGCTGTCCGAAGACCTGGAGATGACGCCCGAGCAGCGCGCCAGGCACCGCGAGCACCAGAAGGTGCACTTTGCCCGCGTCGTCAAAGACGGCGCCATCTACGCCCAGCCTTTTTCCGAAGGGGGCGCGGCCGCTGCCGGGGCCATGCCCTTTGGTACCACGGCCGTCAAAGTCGATGGCGGCTGGAAGGTCAATGGCAAAAAAATCTTTGCCTCGCTGTCGGATGCCGCCGATTTCTTTGGCGTGCTGTGTACCGAGAAGAAACCCGATGCCGATCTGTCGCGCCGCGACACGTTGTACCTGGCCGTGCCGCGCACCGCACCGGGCCTGACGGTCGAGGGCGACTGGGACCCGTTGGGCATGCGCGCCACGGTGTCGCGCAACCTGGTGTTCAAGGACGTGTTTGTGCCCGACGATGCGGCACTCATGCCGCAAGGCCTGTACTTTCAGGCCGCCAGCCGCTGGCCGCACATGTTCATGACGCTGGCCCCCACCTACATGGGCATCGCGCAAGCGGCGTACGACTTCACAGTGGCGTATTTGCGCGGCGAGATTGCAGGCACTGGCCCCGTCAAGCGCCGCCAGTTCGCCACCAAACAGATCGCGGTGGCCGAGATGTTCATCAAGCTCGAACAAACCCGCAACCTGTTTCTGCGTGCCATCGAAGACGCCAAGGTGGACCCCAGCAAATCGGCCCGCCTGCGCGCCTATGCCGCGCAATACACCATCATGGAAAACGCGCAGGACCTGGCGCGCCTGGCCATTCGCACCTGCGGCGGCCAGTCCATGCTCAAAAGCCTGCCGCTGGAGCGCCTCTACCGCGACGCCCGCTGCGGCGCCCTGATGCTGCCCTGGACGGCCGAGCTGTGCATGGACCGCATTGGCCGCGAGGCCCTGTACGAACCCGGCGAAAAAGACGAGTGATGGCCCACCAGGAAAGCAGCCTGATCGCGGCGCGCTTTGCGCAGCTCGCGCACGCGCATGGTGCGCAGCCGGCCATGACGTTTCGGGGCGATGAACGCAAACCGGCCCAAACCTTCGCCTATGACTTTGGCAAATTCTGGCGGCGGGTGGGGCGTGTGACGGCGCACCTGCAGTCCACCTGGGGCGTCCAGCCGGGCGACCGGGTGGCCTGGCTGGGCTTCAACCATGAGCTGCAATTGGTCACGCTGGTGGCATGCGCGCGCTTGGGCGCCATCTTTTTGCCCCTGAACTTTCGCTTGGCGGTGCCCGAGTTGGAGCAGGTCATGCAGGACGCACAACCGGGGCTGTTGGTGCATGACGCAGGCCATGCCTCTGCCGCCAGCGCCTTACAACTGGAGGGACTGCAACGCACCCACCACAGCGCGCTGATCGACACTGCGGCCCCCCGCGACCTGCCCATGCCATCGGTGCACAGCGACATGCCGCTGCTGCTGGTTTACACATCGGGCACCACAGGCCTGCCCAAGGGGGCTGTGCACACGCAAGCGACCCTGTTGGCCAATGCGCGGGCCAGCCAGTGGGCGCATGCCTTTGTGCCGGGCGACAAGGTGTTGTCCACGCTGCCCATGTTTCATGTGGGCGGGCTGTGCATCCAGACCTTGCCTGCGCTGCTGGCCGGTTGCGAGGTGGTGCTGCACCCGCGCTTTGATCCTGGTACATGGCTGGATGAAATGACCAGCAGCCGACCCACGCTGTCCCTGCTGGTACCGGCCACCATGCGCGCCTTGTTTGAACACCCACGATGGATGGATACCTCGCTGGCCTGCCTGCGCGGCATCATGACCGGCTCGTCCACCGTACCGCTGGCGTATCTGGAAACGCTGCACGCACGGGGTGTGCCGGTGGGCCAGGTGTATGGCACCACAGAGACTGGCCCCGTGTCCATCGTGTTGCGTTTTCCCGAGGCCATTGCGCATGTCGGCAGCTCGGGTTGGCCCCAGCCCGAGGCACAGGTCAAACTCATCGATGCACAAGGCCAGGAAGTGCCTGCGGGCGAAACCGGCGAAGTCTGCATCCGCGCCGCCAACCTGATGCGCGGCTACTGGAACGCGCAAGGCATGAGTGGCATTGGCTTGCAGGACGGCTGGTTCCACTCGGGTGACCTGGGCCAACGCGCACCCGACGGCTGCATCACCATCGTGGGCCGCAGCAAGGACATGGTGATCTCGGGCGGCGAAAACATTTACCCTGCCGAGATCGAAAACCTGCTGGTCACGCTGCCGGGCGTGATGGAGTGCGCCGTGGTGGGTCTGCCCGATGCACGCTGGGGGGAGGTGCCCGTAGCTGCGCTGGTGCGCAGTGCCGACGCCGCCGGTCAGGCACTCGACGAACAGGCCGTGCTCGCACACCTGCAAACCCGCATTGCCCGCTTCAAGCTGCCGCGTCGTGTGGTGTTTCTGAAGCGCCTGCCCAAGAGTGCCCTGGGCAAGGTGCAAAAGCCGTTGCTGCAGACACAACTGATCCGCACAAACCCTTAAAACCGCACCCGCGCGACAGCACTGCCCCCTCAAAATGGCATCATGCCTACAAGACCCATTGAAGGAGACATTCATGCGTTTCACCACCCGCCGCACCAGCCTCATGGCTCTGGCTGTTTGCACCTCCAGCCTGATGGCACTGCCCCTGCAAGCCCAAACCGCCTGGCCCAGCAAACCCGTCAAGATCGTGGTGCCTTTTGCGCCAGGTGGTACCACCGACATCCTGGCCCGCGCCATCGCACCCGATCTGTCCAAAGCCTTTGGCCAGCAATTCGTGGTCGAGAACAAAGGCGGCGCAGGCGGCAACCTGGGGGCCGAACAGGTTGCCAAATCGGCGGGTGACGGCTACACCCTGCTCATGGGCACCGTCGGCACGCACGGCATCAACCGCGCGCTTTACGCCAAACTGCCATACGACCCCATCAAGGATTTCGCGCCCATCACCCTGGTGGCCGGGGTGCCCAATGTGATGGCTGTGAATGCCGAGTTTGCCAACGCCAACAAGATCAACAGCGTCAACGATTTCACCCGCTACGCCAAATCCCACCCCGGTCAGCTCAACATGGCGTCCAGTGGCAACGGCACCTCGATCCACCTGGCCGGCGAGCTCTACAAAAGCATGACAGGCACCTTCATGACGCACATTCCTTATCGCGGTTCGGGCCCTGCTCTGCTCGATCTGGCTGCAGGCAATATGCAAGTCATGTTCGACAACCTGCCCTCGGCCATGCAGCTCATCAAAGGGGGCAAGCTCAAGGCGCTGGCCGTGACCAGCGCACAACGCTCGGCAGCGCTGCCCGATACGCCTACGGTCGAAGAGGCCGGTAACCTCAAGGGTTTTGAAGCCAGCAGCTGGTTTGGCCTCCTGGCCCCAGCTGGCACTCCGCCCGATGTCGTCAACCGTATCCAGCAGGAAGTCGCCAAGTCCCTGGCCACACCTGCGCTCAAGGAACGACTGGCCGCTCTGGGCGCCATTCCCAGTGGCAACACCCCGGCACAGTTTGCGGCCCACATCGATGCCGAGCACAAGAAGTGGGCCGACGTGGTCAAGGCCTCGGGCGCCAAGGTCGATTGAGCCATGGCATGGTTTGAGGGTTTTGATCACCAGACCCTCGAAGTCAGGGGGCTGCCCGTCACCTTTCGGCGCTCCAGCGACTGGGCGACAGACAAGCCTGTGCTGGTGCTCTTGCACGGGTTTCCGCAAACCCACGTGATGTGGCATCGCGTGGCCCAGCAACTCCAAGAGCGCTACCGCCTGGTCATGCCCGACCTGCGTGGTTACGGCGACTCATCGCACGCCACAGGCGACGCTGAGCATGCGCACTACAGCAAGCGGGCCATGGCACAAGAAGTGGTGGACCTGCTGGACCCTCTGGGCGTGCAAGACTTTTATTTGTGCGGCCATGACCGAGGTGGCCGCGTGGCGCATCGGCTGGCAGTGGACCACCCCACGCGGGTCATCAAGCTCTGCGTGATCGACATTGCGCCTACGCTGGACATGTATGAGGCCACTGACTTTGATTTCGCCCGCGCCTATTACCACTGGTTCCACCTGATCCAGCCTGCACCTCTTCCCGAGCTGATGATCGGCGGCAACGCCAAAGCCTATCTGCACGCCAAGCTCGGCGGCTGGGGCAGCCAAGGCCTGGGCTACATCGAACCCGAGGCGCTGGCCGAGTACGAACGCTGTTTCTGCAACCCTGCGCTCAACGCACAAGGCCTGCCGGCCAGCATCCATTGTGCTTGTGAGGACTACCGTGCCAGCGCCAGCATCGACCTGCAGCATGACCGCGAAAGCCGTGCCCGTGGCGAGAAGATTGCATGCGACACACAGGTGCTCTGGGGTGAGCGCGGCGTGGTCAACCGCTTGTTCAAACCGATTGAACTCTGGCAGGCGCAATGCGCGGGGCGCGTGTCGGGCCAGACGGTGCCTGCCGGGCACTTCATCCCGGAGGAACTGCCAGAGCGGACGGTCAAGGCTTTGGCAGATTTCATGCGCTGAGTTTGGCGCCCTGACTAGGCCTTGTTGACTGGAAAGCAATCGCCACAGGCAAACATATTTTTGTCGACCAGACGCCTGAAACTGCCCAGCACACGGGGCTTGTGCTGCCCACATTTGTAGCAACTCATGCTGCCGCCTGCCGCGCCTGTGACGCCAAAAGGCGAGCCCCCGGCTTTGGTCTTGTAGCGAAGACCCGTCGCATCCACTTTGGAGGTGATTGCCTCTTTGCTCATGCTGACCTCTTGTCCCCGTAGAGGGTTTATGCAGCTTCTCAGTGGCTCTGTGGGGTCCGCTGAGTTCGCCCAAAGCCCGCTCGATCCGAAGACCTGAACGGGCATGCGTGTGCATCAATAGTTGCGACGACCGCCACCCAAGCCACCGCCAAAGCCGCCACTGCGCGGGGGGCGTGCCTCCATCGGGCGGGCAATGTTGACGGTGAGATCGCGACCACCCATGTTCTTGCCGTGCAGACCTTCGATGGCCGCTTGGGCTTCTTCGGCACTGGACATCTCGACGAAGCCAAAACCCTTGGAGCGACCGGTGTCACGTTCCATCATCACCTTGGCCGACTGAACTTGGCCAAAGGCAGAAAATTGCTGTTGCAGATCATCGTCGCGAACCGAGTAAGACAGGTTGCCAACGTACAGTTTGTTGCTCATGGTGGAGCCTTTCAGAAAATGTGCCCTCTGAGATCGGACACGGGTTGAATCAAAAATGAAAATCCTGCAGATCAGTGCTTGCGCTTGAACGCTGGGGCACCACCGACACGGGGTGGGCGGTTTTCAAGATGGCGGAACGTGATGCGTCCTTTGGACAAGTCGTAGGGCGACATCTCCAGCGTGACCTTGTCTCCGGCCAGGATGCGAATGCTGTGCTTGCGCATCTTGCCACCGGTGTACGCCACCAGCTGGTGTCCGTTTTCCAGTGTCACGCGGTAACGCATGTCAGGCAGCACTTCGTCCACCTTGCCCTGCATTTCGATCAGTTCTTCTTTGGCCATGAGGCCTCCTTTGTGAGTGGTAAGCGGGGGTTATGCCAATGAAGCAGGATTGAGGAGCCAGTAGCGGCCCTGTGCAGCCGCATACGTCAGGGCACTGTCCTGGCTTTTGAACTCCGGCTTGAAGGTGTAAATCCGGTCATGCGTCTGCGTGCCTTGCCCCCTGCGAATGGAAAGCGCTGCAATGAACTGACCTGCCGCACCTGCACGGGTCAACGGGGTAATGAGAAATTTGCCAACTGCGAATGGCAATGAAGAAATTGAAGACATAAATATACGAATCAAATGAGGGCCAATACAGCCCAGATTCATGCCAGTCACGCGATGCGACAAAGCATGGGCAATAGCGCTGCCACATGGGCCGCGAAGGTGAAGCTTGCCGAGAGAAAAAGTGTGACCACCGAATGCGCTCAGAGCCAGTGAGCAGAGGTGGAGGTGTGCGGTGTTGGGGGAGCCGCTGCCCTTATCAGACCTTGTTGCAGCGAAGGTAAGCGTATGACTGCAACGCAACTATTGTAGCCTTGATTCAAATTTTCAGATTTTTCCTCCCAGCATAGGGCATAAGCATGCACCCATGCGGGGTGGTTCTTATCCCACTGAACGCATCATGCGCCGCAGCACTTCTTGTATTTTTTGCCGCTGCCGCAGCTGCACGGGTCGTTGCGGCCCGGCACATCGCCTTTGATGACTTGCTGCACGCGCGCTCCGATGTTGCGCCAGATTTCGCGCAAGTCGTAGACCGCCCACAGCGCTTCGCCGTAGGTGTTGAGGCGGTTTTCGCTCACGCTGGGTGGGCCGTCTTCGCCAAAGGCCGACAGGGTGGCTTCGTCGGTATCGTCTTCGGTCAGGGCCACGATGGCCTGCAATGACAGGTCGTGCCACTTGGCAGCGTCTTTGTCTTTGGGGGCTTCCCATTCTTCGGGCCAGCTTTCGATGGCGTACATGAAGCCCAAGGCCCAGACCTGGGCAAACGAGGGAATGTCTTCTCCTTCGACTTCTTCGCGCTCTTCGGGCGGCAGTGAGGCGATCGCGCCGCGCACGTCCATCACTTCGGGGGCATAGGCTTTGTCTTCATCCAGGGCCTGGATTTCGGTATCGAGCGCCACACGCACTTCGCCAAAGCGGCGCTCCCACAAGCTCAGGAATGTCTCGCGCTGGGCGTCGTCGGCAAAGCTGCCGCCTTCGTCCAGCCCCAGCAACACGGGCAACCATTCGTCGGCGTCGATCTGGCGGCGGCAGCACACCAGCGCGGCCAGAAAGCCTTCGCAAAATTCCCATTGCGGGGTTTCGTCGTGGCGGGTGCGCAGGTCGTCCAGGATGTCGTCAAGGGCGTCGAAATCCTGGGCTTGCAGGCCGGCAGTGGTGGTCATGGGGTGGTTTCCAGAAAAGAAGGGTTGAGGGCCACGCCGCAGCGGGCGAGGCGGTTTTTCATGCAGAGCACCTGCGCGTCCTTGCTGTGCAAGGCGGCGCCATGCTGCACGGCCAGATCAATGAACTTCTGGTCGTCGGCGTCCTTGCAGGTGCAGGGCGCCTTGGGGGCATCCACCTGCAGACAGGCGTGTTGGTCAAAATGCTCCAGGATGGCTTGCGCAGACAACTGGCGCGCAACCAATCGTTTGACAATTTGCGGGTAGCCCAGCACACGGGCGAGTTCTTCGCGCATCGCCGCCGTAGCCAGCCAACGGGTGCTGCCGTCGTGCACGCTTTGACGCAACAGGGCAGATGACGGGTCGTCAAACACCCACAAATCCAGCACGATGTTGGTGTCCAGCACCCGCAGGGTCACGGTTGCTCACCTGCATCGCGGCGGGCGCTGCCGGCCACCAGATCAAAACGGAACAGCCGGCATTCGATGGGGCCGTTCCACATGGGCACGCGGCGAGATTCTTTCAGGCGCATGCGGCTGGGCAACTTCAGGTCGGGCGTGAGCATCCAGGCGCTCCAGCCGGCAAAGTTCTTTTTCCAGTGGGCCGAGAGGCGCAAGAAAAAGTCGCTGCCATCGTCGGTCTGCGCACTCTCACGGCCTGCGCGTGCTGCTGCCAGTTGCCCCGGCTGAAAGCCCTCACGCCCACGCCCGGCCACACCGGCTGCGGCAATGCGCTCACCGTAGGGTGGATTGAGCAGCATGACACCCGGCACCTCGCTGGGCGGCATGCGCTGCAGCGCGTCACCGCCGCGCAACTGCACGGCGCGCAGCACACCGGCCCGTTCGGCGTTGCGCTGGGCAAAGTCCACCATGCGGTGCGCCACATCGCTGCCAAACACCGGGGCTGTGGGCGGGTGCTCCTGGGCGCGGGCTTCTTCTTTCAGGCCTTGCCACACATGCGCCTGGTAGGGCAGCAGTTTTTCAAAGCCAAAGCGCCGCTGGCTGCCGGCGGCGATGCCGCAGGCGATCTGTGCCGCCTCGATCGGGATGGTGCCGCTGCCGCAGCAAGGGTCGTACAGCGGGGTGGTGGCGTCCCAGCCACTGGCCGCGATCATGGCGGCAGCCAGGGTTTCCTTGAGCGGGGCATCGCCCTTGTCGGTGCGCCAGCCACGCTTGAACAGCGGCTCGCCCGAGGTGTCGATGTAGAGCGTCAGGTGCTCGCGCGTGAGGTGGGCGTAGATGCGCGCATCGGGCCATTGCGTCTCGATGCTCGGGCGCTCACCGCGCTTGGCACGAAAACGGTCGGCCACCGCATCCTTGATCTTGAGCGTCGCAAAGTTCAGGCTTTTGAGCGGGCTGTGCTGCGCGGTGATCTCGATCTTGAAAGTCTGCTTGGTGGTGAACCAGATTTCCCAGGCCACGTTGCTGGCGGCTTCGTACAGATCGGCCTCGTTGCGATAGGGCGTGTGCGAGAGCTGCACCAGAACGCGCTGCGCCAGGCGGCTGTGCAGGTTCAGGCGCATGGCGTCGCGCCAGGTGGCGTTGACCACCACACCGCCCCGACCGGTCAGCAGGTCCTGGCCGGTCAAGCCTGTGAGGTGGTGCACCTCGTCGGCCAGAAATTCTTCAACACCTGCAGCGCAGGGCAGAAACAGTTGGAGTGAATTCACGTGCGTGTTCTCAAAGCGCCTTGCGCAGGTTGGCGGGCGCGATCTTGAGCGCTTCGCGGTATTTGGCCACGGTGCGCCGGGCGCAGTCGATGCCCTGCTCTTTGAGCATGTCGGAGATGGTGTTGTCGGACAGCGGTTTGGCCGGGTTTTCGGCGGCCACAAATTGCTTGATGAGCGCACGCACCGCCGTGCTGGACGCCGCGCTGCCGCTGTCGGTGCCCAAGCCCGAGCCGAAGAAGTATTTGAGCTCGAAGGTGCCTTGCGGCGTGGCCATGTACTTGGCGGTGGTCACGCGGCTGATGGTGGACTCGTGCATGCCCAGCTCGTCGGCGATCTCGCGCAGCACCAGCGGGCGCATGGCCAGTTCGCCGTGGATGAAAAAGTTTTTCTGCCGTTCGACGATGGCACTGGACACGCGCAAGATGGTGTCAAAGCGCTGTTGAATGTTCTTGATGAACCAGCGCGCTTCTTGCAGGCGCTGCTGCAAGCCTGCCGCGCTGTCGCCTTTGCTGCCGCGCAGCGCATTGGCATAGATGTCGTGCACACGCAACTTGGGCATCACATCGGGGTTGAGCTGCACACGAAACTGCGGCCCACCGGCGCGGCGCACCGAGCTCACGATCACGTCGGGCACGATGATGTTTTGTTCGGCCTGCACAAAGCGGCGGCCGGGCTTGGGCTCCAGACGTGCGATGAACTGCAGGGCGGCACGCACTTCAGCATCTGCTGCGCCGGTCAGCGCCATCAGGCGTTTGATGTCGCGCTTGGCCAGCAGTTCCATCGGCTGCGCGCACAGTTGCAGGGCCACGGTGGCGGCCTCGTCGCCGGGTTCGTCGCGCAGGTGGTCCTGGCATTGCAGTTGCAGGCATTCGGCCAGGTGGCGTGCGCCCACGCCCACGGGTTCGAGCGACTGCAGCAAACGCAGCGCCACCGTGAAGCGGTGCACCAGCTCGTCGAGCTGCTCCAGGTCGTCGGTGCCCGCCAGGCTGGCGGCCAGCTCGGGCAGGCTGTCTTCCAGGTAGCCGTCGTCATTGAGCGACTCGATCAGGAACTTGAGCGCCGCCCGGTCGATCTCGGACAGACGCAGCGACAGGGCCTGGCGGTGCAGGTGGTCGGTCAGCGAGCCCAGGCTGCGCGCCAGCTCCACGGCATCGGCGGGGTCTTCGTCGCTGTTGTTGCGGGCTTTGGCGTCACCGCCCCATTCGTCCTCTTGCGGCGCCAGGTCCACGCTGCCGTCACCGTCCCAGCTCTCGGCCACGCCTTCGACCGCTTCATCGCGCATCTCGGGGCCATCGTCGTGCGTGGGACTGTCCTGGGCCGCTTCGCTCACGCGGTCGCCCAGGCTCACACGGGCGTCCTGCTCGGGCAGGCCCACCGATTCCATGGGTGCCTCGTCTTCGGCGCGTTCCAGAAACGGGTTTTCGTCGAGCATCTGGTCCACTTCCTGGGACAACTCCAGGGTGGACAACTGCAGCAGGCGGATCGATTGTTGCAACTGGGGCGTGAGCGCCAGGTGCTGCGACATCTTGAGTGACAGGCTGGGTTTCATGCCGTCACATTCGGAAATGTTCGCCCAGATAGACCCGTCTGACGTCGGGGTTCTCGATGATGACGTCGGGCGTGCCCTGCGCCAGCACGCGGCCTTCACTGATGATGAAGGCGTGGTCGCAAATGCCCAGGGTCTCGCGCACGTTGTGGTCGGTGATCAGCACACCGATGCCACGGTTTTTGAGGAATTCGATGATGCGCTGGATCTCGATCACCGCGATCGGGTCGATGCCTGCAAACGGCTCATCGAGCAGGATGAAACGGGGCTGCGAGGCCAGCGCACGCGCAATCTCGACGCGGCGACGCTCACCGCCCGACAAAGCGATCGAGGGCGAGTCGCGCAGGTGGTCCACATGCAGGTCGGCCAGCAACTTGTCGAGCTGGACCTCGACCGCATCCCGAGTGAGCGCCTGGCCCTGGGCGTCGTGCTGCAGCTCCAGAATGGCGCGCACGTTGTCGGCCACCGACAGCTTGCGAAACACCGACGCCTCTTGCGGCAAATACGACAGGCCCAGGCGCGCACGCTGGTGCATGGGGGCGCGGGTCACATCCTGGCCGTCGATCAGGATCTGCCCCCCATCGGCCCGCACCAGGCCCACGATCATGTAAAACGAAGTCGTCTTGCCGGCGCCGTTGGGCCCCAGCAATCCCACCACCTCGCCCTTGCGCACCTGCACCGATACGTCGTGCACCACCTGGCGGCTGCCGTAGGCTTTGCGCAGGTGGCGTGCCTCCAGGCAGGATCTGTCGTTCACGTCGGGACTCACAAGACTCACGGGCGCCCCTTGTCTTGCAGCTGCAGGCTGTTTTGCAGCGCAGGCACAGGGGGGGCGGCCGATGGTTTGGCTTCGGTCCGGGGCGCCAGCACGGCACGGGCACGTCCGCCCCCTTGCTGGCGTTCGTCCACATTCAGCACTTCGGTGCTGTTGTTGTAGACGATGCGATGGCCAAGCACCTGGTCGGCCGGTTGGTCCTGGCGCAGGATGCGCACCTCGGCGCGGCCGGTCAAGGTCATCACATCCTGGCGGCTGTCGTAGACGGCCTGCTCGGACTCACCTTCGATGAATTCATTCACGCCCTCGCGCTTTTGGCGAAAGAACACGCGCTCACCCTGACTGGCACGCAAGCTGACCACCTGCTGGCCTTGCGCGTCCTGTTGCACTTGCATGTGTGCGGCGCGCATGAGCAGCGTGCCCTTGACGGCCTGCACATGGCCGGTGAGCACCGTGATTTGTTTGGGGTCGTCGTGCTGCATGCGGTCGGCCTCGACCTGCATGGGCTTGAGGCGGTCTGCCCGCTCGGCCCGGACGGCACTGCCCTGCCACATCAGCAGCACAAGCAGGGGCAGGAGGAAAGAAAACTTCATGGGGCACGAATCTTGCTGTTACTTGGATTGTAGGGGCCTCGGTGGCACTTGCCGGGCCACAGACGAAAAAAAGCCCGCCAGGATGGCGGGCCGGTCTGCACTCGTCGCTCGTGAGAGCGCGGGGCTTATTTGGACTGCGTGAGCAGGTATTCGGCCACCTTGAGCGCACGGTCCATGCTGCCCGCCAGCGAACCATCGGTGTAGTAGCGTCCGGCGATGCCCAGCGAAGGCACACCCTCGACGCGGAAGTCGTTTTGCAACTGCACCGCGCGCTTGACCTTGCCAGCCACAGCAAAGGATTTGTAGATTTCGGCAAATTTTTTGCCGTCGACGCCCTGCTTTTCAACCCAGGCCTGGATCAAGGCATCGGTATTGAGCGGCAGGCGCTCCACATGCACGGCGTGGAAGACCTTGGCGTGCACGCTGCCCAGCAGGTCCATGGCTTCGAGCGTGTAGTACAGGCGCTGCTGCGGCGCGAAGTCGTCGCGAAAAGCCACCGGCACACGGCGCACCATCACGTTTTTGGGGGCATTTTTGATCCATTGCGCAAAGGTGGGCTCAAACACATTGCAGTGCGGGCAGCTGTACCAGAAGAACTCGATCAACTCGACTTTGCCTTGCCCGGCATCGGTGGCCACTGGACGGTCCAGGGTGAGGTAGTCCTTGCCGGAACGGAAAGCCTGCTGCGCCCAGGCAGAGCCCTGGCTCAAGGTGCTGGAGACGGCCAGCACAGAGGTGGCAAACGAACGTCGTTTCATTTTCGCAATTCCTGTGAAATTGTCAGCGCTGCATGCGCACGATGGTGTTTTCGACTTGGGCAGCGTCGAGCTTGGCATGGATGCGGTCAGCCATCCCTTTATCGTCAAAAGGCCCCAGACGGACGCGGTAGACCGTGCGACCGGCCTGCTCGCGCTCGGACACTTTGGCGTCCAGCCCCATCAAAGCCATTTTGGCTTTTTGCGCCTCGGCTTCGGCCTGGCTGCGGTAGGCCCCCACTTGCACGAAATACTGGAAAGGCTCGGCCGCGCTGTCGGCAGTTTTGGACTTGGCCAGGTCACCCAGCGGGTCGGCGCTGACGGCAGGCTTGACTTCTTTGCGTGCGGGCTCCACAGCACCGGGGAGCGCGGGCGCCACGGCCGGCATGGGCAGCGGGGTCACAGCGCCATCGGCAGCCGGGCTGGACGCAGGCGCCTTGGGCTGGAGCACGCCATTGGGATTCCAGTCCTTGTTTTTCTGATTTTCGGCCGCGTCCTGCTCGACGCTGCGGGTCTGGTTTTTGTTGGAAAACGGGGTCGGCACCTTGGTGACGTACATGGCCACGCCCAGCGCCACACCCAAACCCATCACCAGACCCAGGATGAAACCGAGAAAAGTGCCGCCGCGTTGACGTTGAAGTGGGTTCATGTTGTCCATCACATTTTGGTCGGGGCCGAAACACCCAGCACCTTCAGGCCATTGTGCAGCACCTGCGCCGTGGCTTTGACCAGGGCCAGACGTGCCGTGCGGATTTGTTCGTCGTCCACCAAGATGCGCTCGGCGTCGTAGTACGAGTGGTAAAGCGAAGCCAGATCGCGCAGGTAGAAGGTCACATCGTGCGGGGCAAAGTCGTTGGCAGCGGACGTGAGCATGGCCGGGTACTGCGCCAGCTTGAGCATCAGGGCCTGGGCTTGCGGGCCTTGCAGGGGTGACAGGTCAGCTTGCACCAAGGTGCCTGCATCGCCGCCGTCTTTTTCTTTCCAAGACGCCAGCACCGAACAGATGCGCGCATGGGCGTACTGCACGTAATAGACCGGGTTGTCGTTGTTCTGCGCCAGCGCCAGGTCGATGTCAAACACGTATTCGGTGTCGGGCTTGCGCGAGAGCAGGAAGAAACGCACCGCGTCCTTGCTGGTCCACTCGATCAGGTCGCGCAGCGTCACATAACTGCCGGCACGCTTGGAGATCTTGACCTCTTCGCCGCCGCGCATCACGCGCACCATGGTGTGCAGCACGTAGTCGGGGTAGCCCTGCGGAATGCCCACGCCCGCCGCCTGCAGGCCTGCGCGCACGCGGGCAATGGTGCCGTGGTGGTCGGTGCCCTGGATGTTGACCACGCGAGAGAAACCGCGCTCCCACTTGGTGATGTGGTAGGCCACATCGGGCACAAAGTAGGTGTAGCTGCCGTCGCCCTTGCGCATCACGCGGTCCTTGTCGTCACCGTACTCGGTGGACTTGAGCCACAGGGCGCCGTCTTGTTCGTAGGTTTTGCCGGCCTCGCGCAGCTTTTGCACGGCGGCATCGACCTTGCCACTGGTGTAGAGGCTGGACTCGAGGTAGTAGTTGTCAAACTGGACGTCGAAAGCCTTGAGGTCCAGGTCCTGCTCGTGGCGCAGGTAAGCCACGGCAAACAGGCGCATGCCGTCCAGATCATTCACATCGCCGCTGGCCGTGAACTCGCGGTCGTCGGACTTGACGGTCTTTTTGGCCAGAAAGTCGTTGGCAATGTCCTGGATGTAGTCGCCGTTGTAGGCGGCTTCGGGCCACTCGGCGTCACCGGGCTTGAAGCCTTTGGCGCGCAGCTGGGTCGAGTTGGCCAGGGTGCCGATCTGCACACCGGCATCGTTGTAATAGAACTCGCGGTACACATCCTGGCCTTGCGTGGCCAGCAGGTTGCAAATGGCGTCGCCCAGCGCAGCCTGGCGGCCGTGGCCCACGTGCAGCGGGCCCGTCGGGTTGGCGGACACAAATTCGACCAGCACGCGCTGACCCGTGCTGGCTTGTTGACCGAACGCTTCGCCTGCGGCCAGTACCTCGGCCACCACGGCCTGCTTGGCCGCGTCTTTCAGGCGAATGTTGATGAAGCCGGGGCCAGCCAGCTCAATGGCGTCGACCCAGCGCTCAAAAGCGGGCGTGGCCAGCAGCGCTTCGCGCAGGGCCTCGCCCAGCTGACGCGGGTTTTGCTTGAGGCCCTTGGCCAGCTGCATGGCGGCAGTACAGGCAAAGTCGCCATGGGCAGCCACCTTGGGCGATTCAAAAGCGGCGCGCTCACCGGCGCCGGGCTGGAGTTTTTCAAGCTCGGCGGCCAGGGCCGCGAGCAGTTCTTGTTTGGCATTGAGCATTGGGGGATTTTACGGGGGTGACGCCCGGCCCCAGCCGCGTTAGGCTGGGTTGGCCCGTCCATCCGGGCGGGTTATCCAACCATCAGGGAGATCACAATGCGTACAACGCTTCACACCATCGCCATCGCTGCCTGCGCCATAGGTTTGGGTTTGGGAACCGCCCAAGCCGCCGACCCGGCCTCCAAGGACAAGCCGAGCCAGCAAAACCGCATGAAAACCTGCAACGCGGACGCCAAGGCCAAAAGCCTCAAAGGCGACGAGCGCAAGGCCTTCATGTCAGAGTGCCTGAAAGCCAAATAAGTCCCAGTTCAAGCTGTGCTGCGCTGCCAGAAAGCGCTCTGGCCGTAGTGCTGCTTGAGGTACTCGATCCACAAGCGCACGCGCAGTGGCAAATGCTTGCGCTGTGGGAACACCACATAAATGCCATTGGGCGGAGCGGCAAATTCTTCGAGCACCGCCACCAGGCGGCCGGCCTGGATTTCGGACTCCACCTCCCAGGTGCTGCGCCAGGCGATGCCATAACCGGCCAGGCACCAGTCGTGCAGCACCTGCCCGTCCGAACAATCCAGCGGCCCGCCCGGGCGCAGGTGCACCACCTCGTGACCGCCCGATGCGGCAGGCGCCCGAAATGCCCAGCCACGGGTCTGCGAGGCATCGCTCGACAGCGCCAGGCAGGCGTGTTGCAGCAGGTCTGAAGGCTGCTGCGGCGTGCCGTGGCGTGCCAGGTATTGCGGCGTGGCCACGCACAGGCGGCGGTTGTCGGCCATGCGCACACTCACCAGCGACGAGTCGGGCAAGTCGCCCACGCGCACCGCGCAGTCAAAGCCTTCGGCAGCCAGGTCCACCACGCGGTCGCTCAGGTTCAGCGAGATCGTGACGTCGGGGTGCAGCTCGCGAAAACGCGGCACCAGCGGCGCCACATGGCGGCGCCCGAAACCGGCAGGCGCCGTGATGCGCAAATGCCCACTGGCCTTGACGCCCCCGGCCGAGACGCTGGCTTCGGCATTGGCCACGTCCGACAGCAGGCGCTGGCAATCCTCCAAAAAGGCGCTGCCCTCGTGGGTGAGGGTGATGCGGCGCGTGGTGCGCACCAAGAGCTTGACGCCCAGGTGCTCTTCGAGCGCGTCCAGCCGCCGCCCGATGATGGCCGGCGCCACCCCCTCGCCGCGCGCGGCTGCCGTCAGGCTGCCCTTGGTGGCCACCGAGACAAAGGTTTCAAATGCCTTGAGCTTGTCCATGCGGGCCATTATGCGCCGCACAGGATGCAATTTATAAATTACACCGAGCATTGATCGCGCACAAGTCAACAATCACGTCGCCGACAATCGCCGCATGAGCAACGCGCCACACCCTTACACCGCCCTCACCCCCGACAGCGTCATGCAGGCCATGACCGATCTGGGGCTGTGGCCCGACGGCCGTCTGCTGGCGATGGGCTCGTATGAAAACCGGGTTTACCGCGCCCACCTGGACGAGCCGGTGCAAGGCCACAACGCGGTGGTGCTCAAGTTCTACCGTCCGGGGCGCTGGACGCGCGCGCAAATTCTGGAAGAGCACACGTTTGCACACGAGCTGGTGGCCGACGAAGTGCCTGCCGTGGCACCGTTGGTGCTGAACGGCCAGACACTGCACCATTTTGAGGGGTTTGACTTTGCCATCAGCCCCATGCGTGGGGGCCGCCCGCCAGAGCTGGACGACCTGGAAGTGCTGGAATGGATTGGCCGTTTTCTGGCGCGGCTGCACAACACCGGCGCGAAGCGCGCTTTTGAGCACCGTGCCACGCTCAGCGTGGAACGACTGGCCCAAGAGCCTGCGCAGTGGTTGCTGCAACAGCAGGCCATCCCACTGGAGGTGGAGCGCGAATGGCGCGAGGCGTACGCGGTCGTGCTGCCCCTTTTGCAAACACAGCTGGCGGGCATGGACAGTGCGCTGATCCGCGTGCACGGTGACTGCCACCCCGGCAATATTTTGTGGACACCCACCGACCTGCCCAACGGCGGCCCGCATTTTGTGGACCTGGACGACGCCTGCATGGGCCCGGCAGTGCAAGACCTGTGGATGCTGCTGTCGGGTGATCGGCGCCAGCGCACGCTGCAGTTGTCGGCCCTGCTCGACGGCTACGAACAAGTCCGCGACTTTGACCGGCGCCAGCTGGGCTGGATCGAGGGGCTGCGTACACTGCGCCTGGTCCACTACAGCGCCTGGCTGGCGCGGCGCTGGAGCGACCCGACCTTTCCGATCCACTTTCCGTGGTTTGGCACGCCCGACTACTGGCGCGGCCAGGTGCACATGCTGCACGAGCAGATCGAAGCCATGCAGGGAGCACCTCTGGTGGTGTAAGCCCCGCAGGCGCCAGTTTCAGGAGCTTGCCCTGCATGAGGGGTCAAGCCGCCACCGACACCCCCAGGCCCATCGCCGCGCCGCGCAGCGCGGCTTGTTCGGCCTCGATCAGCCAGGTCGGGATGCGGCGCATGAAATCGGCAAAGCGCCCCTTGTCTTCGAAAGCGGCCCGAAAACCGGACTTTGGCAGGTGCGCTCGCAAGTGGCCCATCACGCCGCCACCAATGTAGATGCCCCCACGTGCGCCCAGGGTGAGCGCCAGATTGCCTGCCACACGGCCCAGCCATACGCACATTGTCTCGACCGCTTCCAGGCACAGCGCGTCGCGTGCGACCAGGGCGCGTTGCGTGATCTCGGCCGCGCTCAGGGGCTGCAAAGACTGGCCCGACAACTCGGCCAGCGCGGTGTAGAGGTTTTCCAGCCCCATGCCAGAGATGACGCGTTCGGCCGACACATGCGACCAGCGCTGCCAGAGCACGCGCAAGATGTCTGCCTCGCGCACGTTGCCGGGGCTGAGCGTGACGTGCCCACCCTCGCCCGCCACGGGCACCCATTCGCCCGAACGCGCACGCACCAGCGAGGACACGCCCAGGCCCGTGCCCGCGCCCAGCAGACCCCGTGGCGCATCGGCCACCGGCGTACCACCGCCCAGTTGCAGCAGTTCGTGTGCGGCAAACGTGGGCGCAGCCAGCGCCATGGCCTCCCAGTCGTTGAGCATGCGCAGTGTTTGCAAGCCCAGGCGCTGGCGGGTGTCTTCGATGGAAAACACCCAGGCGGTGTTGGTCATGCGCAGCACATCGCCGTCGATCGGGTTGGCAATCGCAATGCAGGCGTGGGCAGGCAGGCGCACATCCACCTGCTGCGCATAGGCCTGCAGCGCAGCGGCCAGATCGGCAAAACCGGCGGTGGGCAAGGTCAGGGCGTGGGCCAGGGGCTGTCCCGAGCCACGCACCAGCGCAAAACGGGCATTGGTGCCGCCAATGTCACCAACCAGGCCGGTGAATACAGATGAGGTGTCGTTCATTTCAATGCTCTTGTGAGGCGGCCAGAGGCAGGGTCAGAATGACCCGCAGGCCATGGGGGATCGCATCCGCCAAGGTGACGGTGCCTTGGTGGCGCTCGATGATTTCGCGCACGATGGCCAGGCCCAGACCACAACCGTTGCCGGTGTCGGTGCCGCGCACAAAGCGCTCCATCACGCGCTCGCGGTCGGCTTCGGCAATCCCCGGGCCGGTGTCGGTCACCGTCAGCACGGCTTGCACACCCTGTGTGTGCGTCCGCACCGTCACCTGGGCGCCAACACCGGCGTAATGCAGGGCGTTGTCGATCAGGTTGTTCAGGGCCTCGCCAATCAGCAACGCATTGCCCACCACCCACATCGGCGTGGCCTGGGCCGATGTGTCTTCGTCCATGCCCAGGTCCACCTGTGCCTTCAGGGCACGCGGCACCCATTCGGCAGTCAGCTGCTGGGCCAGGCGGTGCAGGTCAAAACGTTGGCGGTCTTGCGCCATGATCGACTCGGGCTCGGCGCGCGCCAGCGTGAGCAACTGGTTGACCAGATGGGCGCTGCGCGTGGCGCTTTCGTGCACCCGCTGCAGCCGCGCCTGCAAGGCCGGGTCGGTGACCGACTGCAAAGCGATCTCGGTCTGGCTTTTGAGGCCCGCCAGCGGCGTGCGCAGCTGGTGCGCAGCGTCACCGATGAAACGTTTTTGGGTGTTCACATTGCTTTGTACCGCGGCCAGCAAAGTGTTGATGGCACTGGCCAATGACCACAACTCGCGCGGGGCCGACGCCAGCTGCAGCGGCGCCAGGTCGGTGGGGGCACGGCCTTCGACTTGCAGGCGCAGGCGGTGCAACGGCGACAGCCCGGCGCGGATGCCAAACCACACCAGCGCGGTGAGCACCACCACCAGACCCGACATGGGCAGCAGCATGTCCACCAGGATGCGCTGCGCCAGCTCTTCCCGGTTGGCGCTGCTGCGCGCCACCTGCACCAGCATGACAGGCTGTGGCTCAGAGGGCTGGGCCGCATCGCCCAACGCCAACCGCAGCGCCACGATGCGCAAGGCTTGGGGCGGAGCGTCAGGCCCCTGGCGAACGAGCGTCGTACCGCTGAAAAAATAGGGCTGACCCAGCGGCAACGTTGCAAAACCGACAGGCAAGGGCAAGGACTGGTTGCCCAAAATGAACTGCCCCGGAGGGGAGCTGACGGTGTAGAGCAGTCGGTCGCTGGGGTCGGCTTCCAGAATGTCTTGGGCGGCCTTGGGAAAGTCGATCAACAAACCACTGCCAATCGGTTTGAGCTGGCGCGACAGCGCCTTGCTCGCCTGCAACAAGCTCGCATCGATCGCCTGGTCCACGTAGCCCGAGGCCAGGCGATAAGTGGCCACACCGCCCACCAGCCAGACCACCAACTGCGGCACCAGCAACCACAGCAGCAGCTGGCGTGCCAGCGACACACCCGCTTGAGCCTTGCCAAAGGGCGACTGCACCTCGGCCGCTGCCCGCACCATGTCAGCTGGCCACTTCCGCTTCGAGCAGGTAGCCGATGCCCCGCACGGTGCGGATGTTTACCCCAGCGCCTTCGGTTTTGCGCCGCAGGCGGTGCACATACACCTCAATGGCGTTGCCCCCCCCCACCTCGGCCTCGTCGCTCCAGGCGGCATGGATTTGCTCTTTGGTCACCACTTTGCCTTGCTGCTGCACCAGCAGCGACAGCAGTGTCCATTCGCGGCCACTGAGCTCAATCGGCTCGCCGGCCACCCAGGCTCGGCGTGCCGCCTCGTCCAGAGACAGACGAGCCGCCTGGCTGCTCAACCCTTGACGGCGCTGGCTGCGGCGCAACAGAGCCTGCAAGCGGGCCAGCAATTCCGGAAAGTCAAAGGGTTTGGTGACGTAATCGTCGGCGCCCGCCTGCAAGCCCGCCACGCGGTCGTCCAACGAATCGCGCGCGGTCAGCAAAAGCACCGGCAAATCCGGTTGGCGCTGGCGCACCTTGTGCAAGACAGACAAGCCATCGAGCATGGGCAAACCCAAATCGAGCACGGCGATGTCGTGTGGCTCGCGTTCCAGCAAAAATTCGGCCACTGCCCCATTGGGTGCGTGCTGCACATCAAATCCGGCCCCCCGCAGTTGGGTACTCAGGGCATCGGCAAGCAAGGCGTCGTCTTCGGCCAGCAAGAGTTTCATGAATGAATGGTGAATGGGTGCAGGATGCCATTTTGGCGTTTCAGGCGATATTGTGCGGCCTGCAGCCACAGCGCCCACCTCAGGGTTTAACCTTATGTTAATAAATTAATATTTCATTAATATTTGGCACGCGGGCTGTTTCGCCCGACGTTTCAACCCGCGGCCCCGAAAGACCGCCCACTGGAGACTGACTTGAAAAAAACCTCGATCCAACGCGCGGCTCTGGCCGTGATCGCTGCCACCGCCTTGGCCGCCCAGGCTGGTGAAGTTGAAGTGTTGCACTACTGGACCAGCGGCGGCGAGGCCAAATCGGCAGCCGCCCTCAAAGCCACGCTGCAGGCCAAAGGCCATGCCTGGAAAGACTTTGCCGTGGCCGGTGGCGGCGGTGACAATGCCATGACGGTGCTCAAGAGCCGCGTGGTGTCGGGCAATGCCCCGGCTGCCGCCCAGATCAAGGGCCCTTCGCTGCAGGAATGGGCGGCCGAAGGTGTGCTGGCCAACATTGACGATGTCGCCAAGGCCGAAAAGTGGGACAGCCTGTTGCCCCCGGTGGTTGCCAGCGTGATGAAATACAAGGGCAACTACATCGCTGCGCCGGTCAACGTGCACCGTGTGAACTGGCTTTGGACAAGCAGCGACGCCTTCAAAAAAGCCGGCGCCAAAGTACCCACCAACTGGGACGAATTCTTTGTGGCCGCCGAAGCGCTGAAGAAAGCTGGCATCGTGCCGGTGGCCCACGGTGGACAGAACTGGCAGGATTTCACCGTGTTTGAAAGCGTGGCCCTGGGCGTGGGCGGCGCCGACTTTTACAAGAAGGCACTGGTACAGCTGGACCAGGCCACCCTGACGGGCGCCACCATGACCAAGGTGCTCGACACCTTCAAGAAGGTCAAGACCTACACCGACAAGAACGCCGCCGGCCGCGACTGGAACCTGGCCACCGCCATGGTGATCAAGGGCGAAGCGGGCATGCAGCTGATGGGCGACTGGGCCAAAGGCGAATTCGTCGCCGCAGGCAAGGCCCCTGGCAAAGACTTTGGTTGCGTGGCGGCACCTGGGACCGCCAAATCCTTTACCTTCAACGTGGATTCGTTTGCCATGTTCAAGCTCAAGAACGACGCCAATGCCAAGGCCCAGAAAGACCTGGCCGCCGCCATCATGTCCACCGACTTCCAGGAAGTCTTCAACCTGAACAAAGGCTCCATTCCTGTTCGCCTGAACATGAACCTGGGCAAGTTTGACGACTGTGCCAAGCTCTCGTCCAAAGACTTTGTGGACACCGCCAAGAGCGGCGCGCTGGTGCCCTCGGTGGCGCACGGCATGGCGATTGCTTCGGCCACCTCGGGCGCCATCCAGGACGCTGTGAGTCAGTTCTGGAACGACGACAAAATGTCCGCAAAGGATGCACAGGCCAAGATCGCCGCTGCAGCCAAGACCAAGTAATTCATTCCTGGTCCGAACCGGATCTGGCCACAAGCCGGGTCCGGTTTTTTCTAACGGAACCCCCGCATGTCTTCAAAACACCGTACCCCGGTGGACTGGCTGCCGCGCCTGGTGGTGGCCCCCAGCTTCATCGTGTCCTTGCTGTTCATCTATGGCCTGATGGCCTGGAACGGCTATTTGTCGCTGTCGGCCTCTCGCATCCTGCCCAATTACGAGTTTTCGGGCCTGCAGCAATACCTGGCTCTGCTGGAAAGCGACCGCTTTCGCGTGGCCATGAGCAATATGGGCATTTTTGGCCTGCTGTTTGTCGCTGGCGCCATGGCTTTGGGCATTTTGCTGGCCATCTTGCTGGACCAGAAAGTGCGCGCCGAGGGCGTGCTGCGGACCATCTACCTCTACCCCATGGCGGTGTCGATGATCGTGACCGGCACCGCCTGGAAATGGATTTTGAACCCCGGCCTGGGCCTGGAGCACCTGATGCACCAGTGGGGCTTTGCGGGGTTTGAATTCGGCTGGCTGGTGCAGCAGGACATGGCCATTTACTGCGTGGTGATCGCCGGAGTCTGGCAAAGCGCAGGCTTTGTCATGGCCCTGTTTCTGGCCGGGCTGCGCGGCATCGACGAATCCATCATCAAGGCCGCCCAGGTGGACGGCGCCAGCCTGCCGCGCATTTACGCATCGATCATCCTGCCCAGCCTGCGCCCTGTGTTTTTCAGCACGCTCATGGTGGTGTCGCATTTGGCCATCAAGAGCTTTGACCTGGTGATGGCGCTCACCGCAGGCGGCCCCGGCTACGCCACCGACCTGCCCGCCACCTTCATGTACGCCACCGCCTTCACGCGCGGCCAGATCGGTCTGGGCGCGGCCAGCGCCACCATCATGCTGGCCACCGTGGCGGCCATCGTCGTGCCTTACCTCTACTCTGAACTGAGGAGCAAACGATGAACCGTATTCATATCCACCGCCTGATCCTGTGGGCCGTGCTGCTGGTCTTTGCAGCCTGGTTTCTGGCACCGCTGTACGTCATGCTGGTCACCTCGCTCAAGGATGCCGAACAGATCCGCAGCGGCAATTTGCTGAGCCTGCCCACCGCCCCCACGCTGGACGCCTGGACCAAGGCCTGGGGCTCGGCCTGCACCGGCGTGGAGTGCGCCGGGCTACAACCCTACTTTTGGAACTCGGTGCTGATGGTGGTGCCCGCCGTGGTCGTGTCCACCTTGCTGGGTTCGCTCAACGGCTATGTGCTGTCCAAGTGGCGCTTTCGCGGCAGCGAAACCCTGTTTGCGCTGATGCTGTTTGGCGTGTTCATGCCCATGCAGGTGGTGCTGCTGCCCATGAGCCAGGTGTTGGGCTGGCTGGGGATGGCCAGCTCGATCTGGGGCCTGATGCTGGTGCACGTGGTGGCGGGCATCCCGTCGACCACGCTGTTCTTTCGCAACTACTACATCGGCCTGCCCGACGAACTCATCAAGGCCGCACAGCTGGACGGGGCCGGTTTCTGGCTGATCTTTCGGCGCATCGTGCTGCCATTGTCGGTGCCCATCCTGGTGGTCACCCTGATCTGGCAGTTCACCAACATCTGGAACGACTTTTTGTACGGCGTGGTCTTCTCGGGCGCCGACAGCAAGCCCATCACCGTGGGCCTGAACAACCTGGCCAACACCTCCAGTTCCGTCAAGGAATACAACGTGGACATGGCCGCCGCTTTGATCGCCGCGCTGCCCACCTTGCTGGTTTATGTGGTGGCGGGCAAATATTTTGTGCGCGGGCTCACGGCCGGCGCCGTCAAAGGATGAAGAACATGGGCGCACTTTCCATTCAAGGCATTCACAAGACCTACAACGACACCACCCACATCCTCAAAGGCATTGACCTGGAGATCGAGGCGGGCGAATTCCTGATCCTTGTGGGGCCGTCGGGCTGCGGCAAGTCCACACTGTTGGCCATGATCGCCGGGCTGGACCAGCCTACCGAAGGCCGCATCCTGATCGGTGAGCGCGACGTGACGCGCCTGCCCAGCAAGGACCGCGACATCGCCATGGTGTTCCAGAGTTACGCCCTCTACCCCAACATGACGGTGGCGCAAAACATCGCTTTTGGCCTGGAAATCCGCAAGGTGCCCAAGGCCGAACGCCAAGCCGCTGTGGACCGCGTGTCGGCCATGCTGCAAATCGGCCACCTGCTCGAGCGCAAGCCCGGCCAGCTCTCGGGTGGCCAGCGCCAGCGCGTGGCCATGGGCCGCGCGCTGGCGCGCGACCCCAAGCTGTTTTTGTTTGACGAACCGCTGTCCAACCTGGACGCCGAGCTGCGCGTGGAAATGCGCGCCGAGATCAAGCAGCTGCACCAGCGCACGAAAACCACCACCGTGTACGTCACGCACGACCAGGTCGAAGCCATGACGCTGGGCGACCGCATCGCCGTGATGAAAGACGGCCTGGTGCAACAGTTCGGCACGCCTGCCCAAATCTACAACCACCCGGCCAACCGTTTTGTGGCCGAGTTCATTGGCTCGCCCGCCATGAACATGGTCGACGCCCAGCGCACAGGCAACGCCTTGACCGCTCACGGCGTGGCGCTGGCCATCACCGACGCGCAGCGTGCTGCAGTGCAAACCCACGGCAACGCCGATCTGGTCTATGGCCTGCGCCCCGAGAGCATCAGCTTTGCGGCCCAAGGCCTGCCCGGCACGCTCAGCATGATCGAGCCCACCGGGCCCGAAACCTATGCCACCGTGGACACCGGCGCAGGCAAGCTAACCGCCCGTGTCCCTGGGGTCTTGCAGGCGGCAGTGGGCGATGCGGTGCATCTGCAATGGTCGCCGGACCAGTCGCATTTGTTTGACCGCGCCAGTGGCATGAGGGTCGGCTAAGTGCCTGACGTTGTGGGGTGCCGCAGTCCTCTGCCCGACAGCCCCCTGGCAGCAGCGCCTGTATGCTGGCGCTTTTCCAGGAGCGCCCATGAACGACCGAGCCCGATTCATCCGCATGCAGGACAGCACCCAGGACGACTGGAAGCTGATCGCTGGCGAATTCATGCAGTTCAGCAAGTCCTTGCCCGACCGGGTGATGGCGCACCTGAAACTGCTCGAGGGCGACTACGGCGGCTTTCCGGTGGATCGTTACACCCACTGCCTGCAAACCGCCACGCGGGCAATGCGTGACGGACGCGATGACGAGTATGTGGTGTGCGCCTTGCTGCACGACATCGGCGACACCCTGGGCAGCTTCAACCATCCGGACATCGCCGCCGCCATCCTCAAGCCCTTTGTGTCCGAAGCCAATTTGTGGATGGTGCAGAACCACGGCATCTTTCAGGGCTACAACTTCTTTCACCACATTGGCATGGACCGCCACATGCGTGACATGTTCAAAGGCCATCCGCACTATGCCCACACCGAGGAGTTCGTCGCGCTCTACGATGACCCGGCGTTCGATGCCCACTGCGACACACTGCCCATCGAAGCCTTTGAGCCCATGCTGCGCAAGCTGATGGCCCAGCCGGTGAACTCGGTCTACAAGGATGCCTTGAAAGCCTGAATTTCAGAGCAAGCCATAAAAAAAGGACAGCCCCCGCAGGGGCTGCCTTTTTTGATTTGCGGTACTCGCCGATCAGCTGAGCAAGGCATTGACCCGCTTGACATAAGCCGCAGGGTCTTCCGGCAAGCCCCCTTCGGCCAGCAAGGCCTGGTCAAACAGGATGTGGGCCAGATCGTGGAAGTGGACCGAGCCGTCGAGCTTCTTGACCAACGCGTGCTCGGGATTGACTTCCAGCACCGGCTTGACTTCGGGCGCTTGTTGACCGGCTTGCTTGAGCATGCGGGCCAGTTGCAGGCTCATGCCGTCATCGTCCTTGACCACCAGGCAGGCCGGTGAATCGACCAGGCGGCTGGTCACGCGCACGTCTTCGGCTTTGTCTTTCAGGGCTTCTTTCAGCTTGGCCAGCACGGGCTTGAAGGTTTCGGCTGCGTCTTCAGCGGCTTTCTTCTCTTCTTCATCTTGCAGCTTGCCCAGGTCAAACGCGCCCTTGGCCACGCTTTGCAGCGGGGTGCCGTCGAACTCGTGCACAAAGTTCAGTGCCCACTCGTCCACGCGGTCGGTCATCAGCAGCACTTCGATGCCTTTTTTCTTGAAGACTTCCAGCTGCGGGCTGTTCTTGGCAGCGGCCAGGGTATCGGCGGTGATGTAGTAGATCGCGTCCTGGCCTTCTTTCATCCGGGCTTTGTAGTCGGCCAGACTCGTCATGCCGTTCACACTCACGGTGTCACTCGTGGATGCGAAGCGCAGCAGCCTGGACAGGCGGTCCTTGTTGGCGAAGTCTTCGCCCAGGCCTTCCTTGAGCACCGCGCCGAACTCGGCATAGAACTTGGAATACTGACCGATCTTGGCTTTGTCTTCTTCACTCAGAACATCGGTCACGCCATCTGCGCCCGCTTCAGGGGCCTTGTCGTGCTTGGCCAGGTCTTCCAGCATCGACAGCACACGTTTTGTGCAGCCTTCGCGGATGGCTTTCACGTCGCGGCTTTCCTGCAGCAGTTCGCGGCTCACGTTCAGGGGCAGGTCGGCCGAGTCCACCACGCCTTTCACAAAGCGCAGGTAACTGGGCATCAGTGCCTCGGCGTCGTCCATGATGAACACGCGCTTGACGTACAGCTTGATGCCAGCCTTCTTCTCACGGTTCCACAGGTCTTGCGGCGCTTTGCCGGGGATGTAGAGCAGCTGGGTGTATTCGGTGCTGCCTTCCACGCGGTTGTGCGTCCAGGTCAGAGGCGCTTCAAAGTCGCGGCTGATCTGTTGGTAGAAGTCGGCGTACTGCTCGTCGGTGATGTCTTTCTTGGGGCGGGTCCACAGGGCGCTGGCCTGGTTGATGGTT